>Ga0116211_1000263_pt1 | contig 31056 bp, 27 predicted proteins | sample SaghotsprinmetaG_FD_94484 | JGI IMG/M metagenome (GOLD analysis project Ga0116211, IMG submission 94484) | Hot spring microbial communities from South Africa to study Microbial Dark Matter (Phase II) - Sagole hot spring metaG | ecosystem: Environmental > Aquatic > Thermal springs > Hot (42-90C) ... | reverse complement strand
TTCCAGCGGAAGTTCTGGACGCTTGCCTAGAAGCTGGGCTTGTCTGTGTGATCTGTGGACGCTCGGTTCTCAGATTAGCATGGACACCCCCACCTCGCACCAGCAGGTGGGGTGAGCTTCATCAGCGACTCAAGGCTAAAATATCTTAAGGGGGTGCTGCTGTTGCTAGTTACCGGAGTGCGTTAATGTTGCCTGCCGTGGGCGATCGCCTACACCTGACCCATCTTAGCGACCATGACACCACCACCGCTGGTCAGGATGTCATTGCCGGGTTAAGGGCGGCACCACAAAAATTTCTACCCTCCTACTACTTTTACGATGCGGTTGGCTCCCGGCTATTTGAGCAAATTACAACCCTGCCAGAATATTACCCCACCCGCACCGAACTCGCCCTCCTAGAGCAACACGCGGCTGATATTGCCCATCTCACAGGTACGTGTGAACTGATTGAACTCGGCAGCGGTAGCGATCGCAAAATTCGCTCCTTGCTATCTGCCTATGCGCGGCTGCAACCCCAGCTTGTCTATCGCCCTATTGATGTCAGCGGCTCGATGCTCAAAACCAGCGCCATGACACTGCTTAAGGACTACCCCCAACTCTGGATTAATGGCTTGGTGGGCACCTACGATCTTGGCCTCGATCACTTGCCGCCGCCCCTTGCCCCCCACCGCCTGCTCTGCTTTTTGGGGAGTACCCTCGGTAACCTTACCCCAGCGCAGTGCCGCCACCTGTTTCAGCAAATGTATCGGGTGCTCCATCATGGTGATTACGTCCTCCTAGGGGTGGATTTAATTAAAGACACCCAGATTCTGTTACCCGCCTACAATGATTCTCAAGGGATTACTGCGGCCTTTAACCGTAACATCCTCAGCCACCTGAACTGGCGCTTTCAGGGCAATTTTGAGCCATTGGCCTTTAACCATCGCGCCATTTATAACCCCGTTGCCCAGCAAATCGAAATGTATCTTGATGCTCAAGACAAGCAAACGGTAACCCTAGCCGCCTTAGACTTTAGCTGCACCATTGCCGCCAGTGAAAGCATTCTCACCGAAATTTCCCGCAAGTTTTGGCTCGACGCACTCAAGTCAGACCTCACCGCTGCCGGATTCTCTTGGGTGGGTGCCTTCACCGATCCACAGCAGTGGTTTGCCCTGTGTCTGTGCCGCCGCTGAACTGGGCAGCACTGGCTTGGCTGGCTCCTCAGGGCAGACCATAGACCCCCACGGGAAATACTCAGGGGCATCAGGCACCGGCAGATAGCAGGCCGCATGGCGAACAGAGCCATCCGTCATCAGAAAAATTGTCTCACCGCGGGGTGAACGACTTACCCCAAACGAAAGCTTGGCAATATGCTGACAAGTGTTGACAATTTGCCGAGCATATTGCAACTGTAGTTGTTTACTGGCCATGAAGGCATCCGTTCCTAAAGCGGCTGCATCAAAAACAACTGTCAACTGAAAGCGACGATTAGGGTGTGGATTGTCGTAAGAAGGGTGAATACGAGTGATCTTGGCTGCAACAATGTCAGTCTTGGTGTGATTCTCAAGCTCCTCAGTCATTGCGGCGATCGCCCTACCACACAGCCTTTCAGTTGGTTCAGGGGGAGCGGATTGCTCAAGATACAGGGAGAGCACTTGCCATAGTAGGGCAGTGACTAGCACCAGCAGAGGCAACTTATTCATATCTATTTTGCTTTGGCATGGTCACGTAATATTACTGTAGCAGTAAAATAAAATTGTGGCCATTCGGATTTGCCAGTCTTGGTACAGCGATTGCCTTTGCTGCAAGTAATAGGTTTGTTCTGAGGCATCGCCACCATTTTGCAGGTCTCAAAAGACGTTGAGTTCTTTTGTATTCAGGTTTACAGCCCAGTATTCAGCAATTCCTGCGTCTGCATGAGTCAGCCGTTTGACAGTGAGATCATAGGTGAGGGTCACGTTTTCGACGGACTCGTTCGCAAACACTCCGGCATCAATCGCTTGATGATAGCGCTCTAGGATCCATTGGTAGCGGGTGAGAGGCATTGAATTTGCCTCCCGGGTGCTGAGTGCTAAAATTGTTCTTTGTTTAGCAGCTATACCTTGGCAATATCGTCTAAACTAAGTCAGCATATGGTGCAAAATGACTCCTAGCTTTTAATTGTGACTCAACCTTCTTGGATCGCAGACCCTACAGTCGCAATGCCAGATTTTAGGATGGCAATGGATCTGAGAGATTCCCTGCGCGATCGCCTCTTGGAGATTTTGTTTCACTCTAGCAGTCAGGGGCTAATTTTATTGGGGGTAGATGCCAGCCATGATCCGGCTGCGCCCCACTACCAAATCCTCAGTTTGAATGCACTGGCGCAGCAACTTTTAGGGCAGCACCTTGCCGGAACGCATCCACTGCACGAGGAGGGGGTCGTTGTTGCCTTAAACCAGTGCTGGCAGCAGCAGATGTCGGTGCAGCAGTGTTACCGCCAGCTTTGTTTTAACTGGGTGCCCCTGCCGGATACGACGGCGAGAGGCTTTATCTTAGGTGTTCTCTTTAAGGACACCAGCGGTATCCCAATTTACGAACACCCGGCTCGGTTGGGGCACCTTGTGGATCAATTGCTGGGTTTTATTTTCTCCTGCGAGAGTAGCCCCCCATGGCGACTCACCTATCTCAGTCAAGGGTGCTATGCGGCTACGGGCTATACGCCTAGGGATTTTTTCAGCCGTGGCGATCAGGGACTCAACCAAATTACCTACCCCCAAGATTTACCCCAAGTGCTGGACACCCTTGAGCAGGCGATCGCCCACGCCAGCCCTTACGAAATTGAGTACCGCATTTACCATCGGGACGGTCACCTCCGCTGGGTACGGGAGCAAGGCACGCCGGTGCTCGATACCTCGGGTCAGGTTATTGCCATTGATGGGGCGATCGCTGACATCACCGTCTGGAAAGAGTTACAGCAGGCCCTTGAACAACCGATTGTTGGACTCAATGAGCGGGTGGGCAATGATTTTGTTTGGCATTTGGCCCACTTCCTTAGCCAACAGCTTGGGGTGGATCACGTCCTCATTGGTGAGCTAAGCGGTCCTGACAACAACTGGGTCACCACCATTGCCTACTGTTGCTATGGCGAGATGCACCCACCCCTGAGCTATCTTCTCACCGGTACCCCCTGTGCGAACCTTCTGCACGACGACACCTGTTTCTATAGCCATGGGGTTGCCCGTCTGTTTCCCCGAGATGAGATGTTGGCAGCGGCGGCGGTCGAAGCCTATATTGGCATTCCTCTGCGCAATTCCCTCGGCGAAACCCTTGGGCTGGCGGCCATTATGCACTCCCAGCCCCTTGAGCGGGTGGCCTATATCGAGAGCTTACTCAAAATTTTTGGTGTGCGCCTGACCGCAGAACTAGAGCGTATCCGTGCTGAGCGCGCCCTCAAGGTCCATGAGGCCCATCTACAGCAGCAACTGCGCTACGAAAAATTAATTAGCACGGTGGCCAGTGAGTTTATCAATCTGCCTTTGGCCAATATCCCGGAAGGAATTCACAAGGTTCTGCGCCTGCTGGGGGAGATGACCACCGCCGATCGCAGTTACTTGTTTGAGCGCGACAGCCCAGCCCTCGCGAGCTTCTCAAATACCTACGAGTGGTGTGCCGCAGGCATTGACCCCCAACAGGACATACTGCAAGGCGTTTCCACCACCGACTTTCCCCGCTTTTTTCAGGAGCTTTACGGCCACCGGCAGGTGCTATGGCCGCAGGTGAAACATCTGCCCCTCGATCTCCCCGATCGCGCGGGTCTAGAAGCGCAAGGCATTCGCTCGTTGATCGTGGTGGCACTCTGTCGCGGTGCTGAGGCCATGGGCTTTTTGGGGCTGGATTTTGTCCAAGCGGAGCGATCGCGCCAAGAGTTAGAGGCGCTGTTGCCGCTGATGCAAGTGATGGCGGCCACCTTTACTAATGTGCTGGAACGACAGGAAACGGAGCGATCGCTGCGGGCAGCCGAGGAGAAATACCGCAGCATCTTTGAAAATGCCGTAGAGGGGATGTTTCAGTCCACCCCTGATGGTCGCTATCTAGCAGTCAATCCTGCCTTGGCGCGCATCTATGGCTACGAGTCAGCCGCAGAGTTGATTAATAGCATCAATCAGATTGCCACCCAAATTTATGTGGATCCGCAGCGCCGCCGTGACTTTGTGGCCGCCCTTGAGCAGCAGGCCACCCTGAGCAACTTTGAGTCCCAAGTGTATCGCAAAGATGGTTCGATTATTTGGATCTCCGAGCACGCCCGCGCAGTCTGTGACGCAACAGGACGGGTTGCCTACTACGAAGGCACCGTTGAAGACATTACTCAAAGCAAACTGGCGGCGGCTCAGCTTGAGCAAACCACCGCAGAGCTAGAAGCCATTTTTGCGGTCTATCCCGACCTCTACTTTCGGATTGCGGCGGACACCACCATCTTGGACTACAAGGGCGGTACCCAAGCCGACCTCTACGTGCCTGCATCAGAACTGCTGGGGCGATCGATGTTTGCCTTTTTGCCCACCTCGGTAGCGCAGCAGTTTCAGGCGGCCATTCTCCAAGTGCTACAGGAGCGCACCCTCGTCACCCTCACCTATTCCCTCCCCTACCCCCAAGGGGAGCAATTTTTTGAAGCCCGCCTGCTGCCCTTCCACGCTGATGAAGTCGTGGCCTTTGTCCGCAATATTAGCGATCGCATCCGGGTCGAAGCAGAACTCCGCCGTGCCGAAGCCAAATACCGCAGTATTTTTGAAAACGCCACCGAAGGGATGTTTCAGTCCACCCCTGACGGTCACTACCTCAACGTCAACCCCGCCTTGGCGCGCATCTATGGCTTTGACTCCCCCGCCGATCTACAAGCCCACATCACCGATATTGCCCATCAACTCTACGTGGATACAGTACGGCGCGAAGAATTTGTGCAGCAGCTTGTTACGAACGGTGTTGTCACCGACTTTGAATCTCAGGTCTATCGTAAGGATGGCCAGATTATTTGGATTTCGGAAAATGCCCGCGCCGTTTACGATGAGACCGGTCGCCTTGCCTACTTTGAAGGCACCGTGGTAGATATTACCGAGCGCAAACTCTCAGAGAGCACCATCCACTACCAAGCCTTTCACGATCTGCTGACCGGCCTGCCCAACCGTGCCCTTTTTGACGATCGCCTCCCCTTGGCTTTGGCCGAGTCGCGACGGCTGCAACAGCGGGTGGGAGTCATGTTTCTCGACTTAGACCGCTTCAAAGTAATTAACGATACCCTAGGTCATGCCATTGGCGATCAACTGTTGCAACAGGTGGCCGAGCGATTGGTTCACTGCCTGCGGGAGACCGATACCGTGGCACGCTGGGGGGGGGATGAATTTACCCTTCTGTTGCCAATGGTTCACCACAGCGATGATCTGGCCATCGTGGCCGAGCGGATTTTGCACGCCCTCAAGCCCGAATTTATTTTAGATGGCCATCACCTGCACGTAACCACCAGCATTGGCATTGCCGTGTATCCCGACCATGGCGATTCCCCGGATGTGCTGCTGCGGAATGCCGATACCGCCCTCTACCGCGCCAAGGAAACCGGGCGCAACACCTACCAGTTTTACACCAACAGCCTTAACGCCGAGTCCCATGCCCTCCTCCGCCTAGAAAATGACCTGCATAGCGCCCTAAGCCTTGAGGAACTGCGCCTGTACTACCAACCCCAGCTTGACCTGAACCGCCAGCAAATCCACCACATCGAAGCCCTAGTGCGTTGGCAGCATCCCCATCAAGGGTTACTCGATCCGGGGCGGTTTATTGATATGGCGGAAGAAAATGGCCTGATTTTGCCCATTGGCGACTGGGTACTCCGCCGGGCCTGTCAGGACTGCCAAGCATGGCAACAACAGGGATTGGCGGGGGTAGGCGTTGCCGTAAATCTGTCCTCACGCCAATTTTTGCACCCCAACCTGCTCCAAGAAATTCAGGAATCCCTTGCCCAGTCACAGTTGCCGCCGCACCTCCTCACCCTAGAAATTACCGAATCCACGGCCATTCACAGTGTGAGCCTTACCCAAGAAATTCTCAGTCATTTGCGCGCCCTTGGGGTGGGCATTACCCTCGATGATTTTGGCACGGGGTATGCGTCCCTGACCTATCTCAAACAGTTTCCGATTACGGGTCTGAAGATTGATCGCTCTTTTGTGGAAGATATTGTCTGTGATCCCCAAGATCAAGCGATTGCCAAAGCCATTATTGATCTGGCCAAGGGGCTAGGGTTGCCCGTCGTGGCGGAAGGGGTAGAAACGATCGCCCAACTACAGGAACTGACGACCCTCGGGTGTGATCTGATTCAGGGCTTTATTCTGGCTCGACCGATGCCCTACCCAGAGTTAATCCAGTGGATACAGAGGGCACCCTCTACAATCCCTCTACAGTGACGTACTCCCAACATCAATGCAAGACTAATCCCCTTACAATAAATTGTTAGGGCAAATTGCGCGGAGGCTAAGCCATGGGTCTAAACGTTGTCCATCTGGTGGGTCGCGTTGGTGGCGATCCGGATGTGCGCTACTTTGAATCCGGCAGTGTGAAGTGTCGCCTGACTCTGGCGGTGAATCGCCCCAGCAAGGATGATCAGCCGGACTGGTTTAACCTAGAAATTTGGGGTAAAACGGCACAAGTGGCTGCCGATTACGTCCGCAAAGGTACCCTCTTGGGGGTGAAAGGCACCCTGAAGTTTGATCGCTGGCAAGACCGGAATACGGGTGCTGAGCGCTCTAGCCCCGTTATTCTGGTGGATCGCATGGAACTGCTGAGTTCTAAGCGGGATAGCGATCCAAGTGCCGTGCCGTCGGGGTACACCCCCGATCGCTAAAGGCTCCGGTGATAGGGGGGGACTGCTGTTTTTCTTTTTGTAACCAACAACACCCATGAGTGATTCTCCCCGTAACCTGTGGCGCTCCATGACCCAAACCGTAACCCAGGCGGTACAGACTGTCCAGGCACGCTTTGATTGGAGTCAAGTGCCCGTTCAAGAGACTAGCCGCAAAACGGAACTCTGGGTCGAGGTGGCCGGTCAGCGGTACGTTTATCCTCTCTTGGGCGATCGCTACATTCTCGGGCGCAGCCGCACCAAAGCCGATATTGTCATTGACAGCGAGATTGTCAGTGGTCGCCATGCAGAACTGCGCCGCTTGACCCCCACGGGCGTGTTTGAAATCCGCGACCTCAACTCCACCAATGGGTTGTACCGTCGCCGCGAGCAAATGCTGGTGGATGTCCTCCACAATGGCGATGTGCTCACCCTTGGTCCACCCGAACTTAAGCATGGGGTAACGCTGCGGTTTGTGAACCCACCTCCCCGCTGGGTACAGGGGCTGCGTTACGGATTGTACGGCCTGCTGGGGTTAAGCCTATTGGGGGGGGGCATCCTCACTGCCGAAGCGGCCAAGGTGTCTGTGCATCCCATTCCGGCCATTGAGCAAGGCCCCATTATTCTCCTCGATCGCGAGGGGCAGCCGATCAACCCCATCGATAGTCGGCCCCACCAAGAGCTACGCCGCCTAGAGGAGTTTTCCCCCTATCTCATCCATGGGGTACTTGCCTCGGAAGATTCGCGCTATTACTGGCATATGGGTGTTGATCCGTTGGGACTGGTGCGCGCCATCCTTACCAATGTGCGCGGCGGTGAATTGCGCGAAGGTGCCAGTACCCTTTCGCAGCAGTTGGCCCGTACCCTCTTTCGCAGCTATGTGGGCACCGACGACTCCCTTGGTCGCAAGTGGCGCGAAATGGTCGTTGCCCTCAAGTTAGAGACGTTTTACAGCAAGGATGACCTGCTGCTGGCCTACCTCAACCGGGTGTATTTGGGGGTGGGGAACACGGGCTTTGAAGATGCCGCCCAATTCTTTTTTGACAAGTCGGCCAAAGACCTCACCCTCAACGAAGCCGCCACACTGGTGGGTATTTTGCCCGCGCCAAACCGCTTTAACCCGGTGCGGAACTACGACGCGGCGGTGGACTATCGCAATCGGGTGCTGCTGCGAATGGTACAGCAGGGGCGGGTCAGTAAAGAAGAGGCCGATCGCGCCCGGCGATCGCGCATTGAACTCAGCCCCAAAGCCAAGGAGGTCTTTGCCGCCCAGCGTGCCCCCTACTACACCGACCATGTCTATGGCGAGCTAGACCGCCTCTTGGGCGAAGATTTAGCGCAGGAGGGGAACTTAATTGTCCAAACCGGGCTAGACCCAATGTGGCAGGCGACTGCCGAAGCCAGCCTGAAAACCTTCATCAGCCAAGTGGCGGCCAGCTACGGGGTCAGCCAAGGGGCCATCCTCACCCTCGAACCCAGCACCGGCCTGATCCGTGCCTTGGTGGGCGGGGTTGATTACCAACAAAGCCAATTTAACCGTGCCACCCTAGCCCTGCGCCAACCCGGTTCTACGTTCAAAATTTTTGTCTTTACCGAAGCCCTGCGGCAGGGGCGATCGCCCGGCGAGATGCTCTCCTGCGACCCCCTCTTTTGGCAGGGACAACGGTTTGAGGGCTGTCGCCGCGGCGGTGGTGCCATGGATTTGGCCACGGGGTTGGCCCTCTCAGAAAACCCCATTGCCCTGCGTCTGGCTCAGGAAGTAGGGCTGCAACCCACGATTCATCTGGCCCGCAAGATGGGGCTGGACACCCCCCTACAGGCCGTCCCCGGTTTGGTGCTCGGGCAAAGCGAAACCACCCTGCTACAGATGAGTGGTGCCTTTGCGGTACTCGCCAACGGCGGCAAACACCTTCGCCCCCACGCCATCCTTGAGGTGCGGGATGCCGGAGACTGTACCACCCCCAGTAACTGGCAAACCTGCCGCCCCATCTATCAAGCCAGCGAAGAGTCCCCTCAGCCCGTTCTGCCCGCGGCGATCGCCCAACAAATGACCGATCTACTGACAGCCGCCGTGAATCGCGGCACCGGTCGAGCAGCGGCACTGAGTCAGCCGGTTGCAGGCAAAACCGGCACCACCAACGATGGCCGCGATCTCTGGTTTATTGGCTACGTGCCCACCGCCGATGTCCTGACCGGGATTTGGCTTGGCAACGATGACAATAGCCCCACCCAAGGCAGTAGTGGCCTTGCGGCGGACCTCTGGGGGGACTACATGGGACAAGTGTTGCCCTGAGTGTTGCAACTTCTTTACCGAGAGAGTCGGCTCCCCACTCCCTTCGTTACGATATTCACGGTAGGCCGTCCAACCCCAAGGAGAATTAGACCCTATGAGCACCAGCCGTAAGCGACTTGGCGTTTTTACCAGCGGTGGCGACTGTCCAGGATTGAATACAGCCATTCGCGCCATTGTGGCCCACGCAACCCTCAGCTATGGTTGGGACGTGCTCGGTATTTTACACGCCACCCAAGGACTCCTTGAGCGCAAAGCCATTCCCCTCAATGCGGAAGGCTTAGGGGGCATGGACGTACTGCTGAACATGGGAGGCACCATTCTCGGTGCCATTAACAAGGGGGATACCCTTGCCCAAGCTGATGAAGTCATTGCCGGCTACTACGAGTTAGGGTTAGATGCCCTCATTGCCATTTGCGGTGATGGCAGCCTCAAGATTCTCCATCAATTGGCGCAAAAGGGAAACTGGAATTTTTTGGCAATTCCCAAAACCATTGACAACGACGTTGCCCTCACCGATCGCGCCATAGGCTTTGACACCTCCGTGAACATCGTTGTCGATGCCCTCAGTCGCATCACCTCCACAGCCGCCAGCCACGACCGTGTTTTTGTTGTGGAAGTAATGGGGCGCACCGCCGGGCACTTAGCCCTCTACTCCGGCATTGCCGGGGGGGCAGATGTGATTTTGATTCCAGAGATTCCCTACTCCATTGAAGGGATTTGCCAGCACCTGCAAAAGTTACGGCAGCGGTGGGGGCGCAAATTTGCCCTGATTGTTGTGGCTGAAGGTGCCCACGAAATTGGCCATGACCCGTCCCAACCCTATCCGCCCCACCACAGCATTGGCCAGTACATTGCCGATCAAGTGGCCCAGCAAAGCCCGATTCCCCTTGAGTTGCGGGTCTCGGTCCTAGGACATATTCAGCGAGGCGGTGCTCCCATGGCCATGGATCGCCTCTTGGCGGCAGGCATGGGGAATACGGCAGTTGATTTAGCGGCTCAAGGCACCTTTGACCGCATGGTGGCATGGCAAGGCGGCCAAGTGGTCACTGTGCCCATTGCGGATGTGGTCAGCAAATGTCCCCGCTATGTGGATCCCGATAGCTTTTTAATCCGTACCGCGCAGGGACTCGGTATTTACGTTGGCGACAAGCCCATGCTGCCCTACGTTGATCCCACCCTTTGCCGCGATGAAGTCACCTGTGCCATTTAAACCCGATGCTATCCTGTCGCAATGCCGTCGCGGCTATGCTTAATAATAGATAGGGATATACCGCCATTGCGCCCATTGAGGTGGCCATGATTGAAATGACTGTTGCTGGGATTGCCCTTGATGCCACTAACCGTCGCACCCCAATTGTGTTGTTAAAAGACGGTTCTGGGCGGCGTGCCTTACCCATTTGGATTGGGGATAATGAGGCGCGAGCCATTCTCATGGCGTTGGAGCAGCAACGTGCCCCTCGACCCATGACCCATGATCTGATGGCTAATCTCTTGGCGGCATGGGAGATGACCCTTGAGCGGGTGGTGATCCACTCCCTAGAGGACAACACCTACTACGCCATCTTAACGGTACGCCAAGGCGACTTGCGCAAAGAAATTGATGCCCGGCCTAGTGATGCCATTGCCCTTGCCCTGCGCTGCGACAGCCCCATCTGGGTCATGGAGGCCGTGGTGGCGGATGCGTCGATTCCGGTGGATCGGGATGCCGACGAAGAGGAGCGGCTGGCCTTTCGCCAGTTTCTCGATTCCATTCGTCCCGAGGATTTTAGTCAGCAGGGACGCGGCATTGAGGACTCCTCCGCCAGTTAGTGCCCTGCCATGCGCTACCGTCGCTTTGGCCGCACCAATCTGAATCTTTCGGTGTTTTCCTTGGGGACAATGCGTTGCTTGGCGGATGCGGCAACGTTACAAGCAGTGGTGGAAGGGGCGATCGCCCACGGGATTAACCACATTGAAACAGCGGCAGCCTACGGTGCCAGTGAAGCCTATATTGGCCATGCCCTGCGCGCCTTGGGCTATCCTGATCTGCGGATTACCACCAAAATTTTGCCCACCGGGGATGCCACCCATGTGCAGCAGCAGATTGAGCAATCCCTTCAGCGTTTGGGGGTGGATCGGCTCGACGGTGTTGCGCTCCATGGCGTGAATACCCCCCATCATTTGGCATGGCTAGAGACCGAAGGCATGGCTCGGCTGCAACAGTACCAAGCCAACGGCATCATTGGTGCCCTCGGATTTTCGAGTCATGGGCCATTGCCCTTAATCTTGGCGGCCATGGAAACAGGGCACTTTGACTTTGTGAATTTGCACTACACCTACTTTCAGCAGCGGAATGCACCGGCGGTGGCACGGGCGGCGGCGTTGGATATGGGGGTATTTATTATTTCACCCGCCGATAAGGGGGGTCGCCTCTACGAACCGTCACCCACGTTACAGGCGCTGTGTGCCCCCTTTCACCCCCTGCACTGGAGCTATCGCTGGCTCTTGAGTCAACCCAGTATCACCACCCTGAGTGTTGGTCCCGCCACAGTCGCCGAACTGGCGTTTCCTTTAGCGGTTGCCGATCAGGTGGAACCCCTGAGTGCGGCGGAATTAGCCGTGGGCGATCGCCTAGCCGCAGCCCTAGAGAACACGCTGGGCACCGAGCATTGCCGTCAGTGCTACGGCTGCTTACCCTGCCCTGAAGACATTCACATTCCCGAAGTGTTGCGACTGCGCAATCTAACCCTTGCTTACGGCATGGAGGCGTTTGGCAAATATCGCTACGGCATGTTTGGTCGGGCAGGGCATTGGTTTGCAGGGCAACCGGCAGATGGCTGTACCGAGTGTGGCGAGTGCTTGCCGCGCTGTCCGTGTGGGCTGGATATTCCGAGGCTGCTGCGGCAAACCCATGAACGGTTGCAAGGGGAATCGCGACCACGGCTGTGGCAAGGAATTTAGAAGTAGCCGACGGGGGTAATCCGCATATACTGGGGGTTGTAGTAGTAGGAACCCGCCGGAAAGTAAGCGGTAGGATAGGCGCACACCGGGGCTTGGTAAGGCACTTGAATCATCACCGTACCCGGCATACAGGCACTAGGAACAAGCCCATGGGTTGCCATGACGTTATAGATGGGTACACCCGCTGGATAGACGGGCACAGGTGCGACAGGTACTGGCTGAGGATACACGATAGGAGATGTCACCACAGTTGGCTGCTGTTGGGGAACCACAATCACGGTATTGCGGGGACGGCGTGCGGCAGAGGCACCCAAGGCACCACCGAGGGCACCCAGACCCAGCCCTACACCAAAAGCAGCGGCGCTATCGGCACGAGCCGGGCGGGGGGTCAACACCACCCCAAGCCCTGTGAAGGCAACAAGCGCAGTACAACCGAGAATCAACTGTTGGCGGAAGAAGCGTTTCATGGGGAGTGCTCCGTGGGGGTTTGCTTATCTTTCTTTAGCGTAGGGTCAGTTCCCAGCCACAGCGGTGATACTGCGCACGCAGCCAGCGTGATCCTCTCAGCGCAAACAGCGTGATTGATCCCCCTAGAACCGTCGGGGAACGCCAACGAATGGCGAGTACTCTTGCCCTTTGTCCTCCAACAGTGTCACCATGATCGGTAGTGGAACCCGTGGCAGAGGCATCCTATGGCCATTAAAAATTCCCCCGAAGCACCCCGTAATCGTTGGATTGGTAATGTCCTCCTCTTTGTGGGGCTAGGGTTTTTGCTCATTAACCTGTTCTTCCCGCAACTTTTTTCGCCGCGCCCGCCTCAAGTGCCCTACAGCATGTTTATCCACCAGGTGCAGGAAGGGGAAGTGCAGCGTGCCTACGTGGGTCAAAATGAAATTCTCTACCAGTTAAAGCCAGAAGGCGATAAACCACCCCAAGTATTGGCCACCACCCCCATCTTTGACCTAGAGTTGCCAAAGTTATTGGAGTCCCAGGGGGTTGAATTTGCCGCCGCCCCACCCCCTAGAAATAACTGGATTTTGAATATCTTGGGTTGGGTCATTCCACCGATTGTCTTTGTGCTGATTTTTCAGTTCTTTGCCAGTCGCCAAGCAGGGGGAGGGACTCAAGGGGTACTCTCCATTAGCAAAAGTCGAGCCAAGGTCTATGTGGAAGGCGACAACATCAACGTGCGTTTTGATGATGTGGCCGGCGTTGAGGAAGCCAAGGCGGAGCTAGTGGAAATTGTGGATTTCCTCAAAAACCCCCAGCGCTATCTCCAAATTGGCGCGCGCATTCCCAAGGGGGTACTGTTGGTAGGCCCACCGGGAACAGGGAAAACCCTCTTAGCCAAAGCGGTGGCGGGGGAAGCCAATGTGCCCTTTTTCTCGATCTCGGGATCCGAATTTGTCGAGTTGTTTGTCGGAGTTGGCTCGGCTCGGGTGCGAGATTTGTTTGAGCAGGCCAAAAAACAAGCCCCCTGCATTGTCTTTATTGATGAACTGGATGCCATTGGTAAGTCTCGCTCGAGCGGTGGCTTCTATGGCGGCAATGACGAGCGGGAGCAAACCCTGAACCAGTTACTCACGGAAATGGATGGCTTTGATGCTGCAGGGGCCACCGTGATTGTGCTGGCGGCCACTAACCGTCCCGAGAGTTTGGATCCTGCCCTGTTGCGCCCGGGACGTTTTGATCGGCAGGTGCTCGTCGATCGCCCCGATCTCAGTGGTCGCGAAGCCATTCTCAAAATCCATGCCAAGAAGGTGAAGCTATCCCCCAGTGTGGATCTCCATGCGATTGCGGTGCGCACGCCGGGGTTTGCCGGGGCGGATTTGGCTAACCTTGTCAATGAGGCGGCGCTACTGGCGGCACGCAAGCAGCGGGATGTGGTGGAGCAGCAGGACTTTGCCGAAGCCATTGAGCGGATTGTGGCGGGTCTTGAGAAAAAAAGTCGCGTCCTCAGCGAAAAGGAGAAAGAAATTGTCGCTTACCACGAGGTGGGGCACGCCTTAGTGGGCTATGCCTTGCCGGGCAGTGGCCGGGTCGAAAAAATCTCTATTGTGCCGCGGGGGATGGCCGCCTTGGGTTATACCCTACAACTGCCGACCGAAGACCGCTTTTTGCTCGACGAGAAAGAACTGCGCGGTCAAATTGCCACCCTCTTGGGGGGGCGCTCAGCGGAGGAAATTATCTTTGGCAGCGTGACCACAGGGGCAGCCAATGATCTGCAGCGGGCGACGGATTTGGCTGAGCGGATGGTGCGCACCTATGGCATGAGTAAAGTCTTGGGGCCGCTGGCCTTTGAAGAAAAACGGAGCAGTTTTATTGGCGATGGTGCCATGCTCCGCAGCGTCAGCGAAGAAACGGCCCGGGCAATTGATCAAGAAGTGAAGGAAATTGTAGAAACGGCGCACCAGCAAGCCCTCGAAATCTTAAACGCCAACCGTGACCTGCTCGAGCGCATTGCAAAAGTGCTACTGGAAAAAGAGGTGGTGGAAGGGGCAGAACTCCACGAACTACTCAGCCAGGTGAAAACCCCTGTGGCGGCATAGCCCAAGAACGGCACAAGGGCGCAAAAAACTGCTGTAATAGGGGGTTGACCCCGTTAGGATGCACGGCTGTGACATTTGGCCAATGGATTGGCTTACTGGTTTTGGGGGTGTGTCTCTACATCCTCTGGCAGATTCGCCAAGTACTCTTGCTGGTCTTTTTGGCCACGGTGTTGGCTACAGCACTCAACTGGCTGCAGTTGCGGCTGCAACGCTGGGGCTTGCGACGGGGACGGGCGATCGCCCTCAGTATTGGCCTCAGCTTTCTCTTGGTGGCGGTCTTTTTTCTGATTATTATTCCGCCCTTTTTACAGGAAGCCCAGCAGCTTGGGGTTCTCATTCCCAAAGGGTTGGGGCGGCTTGAGCAATGGCTCGCGGGGATGGGGCATGTGCTTCCGATGGTGGGGGGCGATGATGCGCCGCTGTTGGATCGTCTGATTACCCAAGCGGAGCCGTTTCTTGAGCGCATTTTTAATAATTTCTTTGCCCTGTTTTCAAATACCTTGGCGGTCTTACTCAATACCTTGCTGGTGCTGGTGCTAACGGTGATGCTGGTACTGAACCCCCAGCCTTATCGGCGCGGCTTTGTGCGCCTCTTTCCCGCCTTTTACCGCCATCGGATTGATACCATTCTCACCCAGAGCGAGCAGGCCCTATTGGCGTGGCTGGCGGGCACCGGGGTCAATATGCTGGTGATTGGGGTTGTCAGTGGTTTGGTACTGGCCCTACTGGGGGTGCGCTTAGTGCTGGCAAATGCCTTTTTGGCGGGCTTGCTAGAGGCCATTCCCAACATTGGACCGGCCTTGAGTGTCATTCCACCGATGATTATTACCTTCATCGATGAGCCATGGCGGGCGGTTGCTGTCCTGGTGGCCTACATTGTGATTCAGCAACTGGAGCAGTACCTACTGGTGCCGGTTGTGATGGCTAAACAGGTGGACTTACTGCCCGCAGTGACGCTGGTCTCGCAAATTGTCTTCGCGGTGTTTTTTGGCTTTCTGGGGCTACTGTTGGCCCTGCCCTTAGTGATTGTGGGACAAATTTGGTTTGATGAAATTGTCCTCAAGGATATTCTCGACCGTTGGCAGACCCAAGAGCCGCCATCGGTGGGCTAGGGGCTGGTGTTTTGCAAGGTTTCGATGGTGAGCACTTGCGGCGGCGTGGCATCGGGGGGATACAGCATTGTGAATTGAACAAAGCGGGTTTCCTTGGGTTGCAGGGTCAACCGCACCAGGTCCCCCCCTTGCTGGCCTTGGCGTTGCACCAGATGAATGATCCGGCTTTGGGGTGTGCCCTGATCATCGCGGTAGCGCAGGCGAACACTGCCACGGAAAAAAATGCGATTGGGTGGCTCGGCAAAAAATCGCAGTGCGGGTGCAGGCGCATCAAATTTAATGGGGGTTTGCAGGGCTAGGCGGATGGTTTGGGGGCGATCGCCGCCATTGTACAGGGGTAAAAATAAATCGTACTCAATGGCGTAGTTGCCATGGGCGGCGTAGGCTGTATCGGAGTAGCGCACCACCAAGGGAGCCGTTTGAATTTGTTCAGTGCCCAAGCGACCTGCCACCAAGGAACTGAAGGGATAAGAAAAGGCGGCACCTGCTGCTGGAATGGCAATGGCGGTTTGCTGCGGATTGTGCCAGCGCGAGCCAAGGGCAACGCCGGCCACCCGGCCATAAATGACACTTCCGGGTTGGTTGGGAGGGGTGGGGGCGCGATCGCGGGGGGTCACCAGCACCCCTTGCTGTAGGGTGTCCTGCCATTGGCGAAGGGTGGGGGGCTGATCCCCACTAAAGCGCGCCAAGCTGGCCAAGTAAAGATGCCCACTACTGCGGCCCCGAATCAGCAGCGAGCGGCCATTCAGGGGTGGGTCTAAGCCCTTGACCGGAATGGGCAAATTGGCAATGAGACCGTAGGAGCGGGGTGGAATCACGATTTGAGCGGGCCAGCCCGCTTGACGGCGTTGGCGCAAAATATCCAGCATGACGCGATCTCCCGGGCCGGCAAAAATCTGCCCCAAATCGTTCGCCTGCTGCGCCGGTAAGGGCACAAAAGGCGCATCCGGCTGACTCAGGTAGCTGGCCGCCTGTAACAGGTCAAGGGTGACCGGCGTAGCGCCCGGGTTGTAGGCAACAATGCCCAGATAGAGCGTCCTTAAATCCGCCGGATCAAGGGGTTTGGCAATGTGGTGGGCAAAAATATCAAAGCGACCACGAAACGCATAATTAAGGTGAGCTGCGGGGGTCGTCTTACCTGTGGGAGGGAATGTGGACAGAAGAATCCCCTCCCGCTGCACCACTTCCGGGCTGTTGCTATTAAAGACCGGCACCTGATCTAGACTGCCGGGCAGCGGCAATACCTGCTGTGGCTGCTCAAGGGTTGCGGCGGACTGCGCCACCATTGGTGTAGTCCACAGAAATAGGGCAAGGCTACTGCCAACCAGTCGTAAATTCACAGACATTTAAGAGATTTAAGAGATTTAAGATTAGTAGCTAATTTGCAGGGTCACCATTGCGGCCACTTCTAATTCGCCAGCGACCACTGGCGTGCTATCAGCCATGGCTGGCGCCGCAAGACGAACAGGGCTAGGGGGGGGCGTGGCTTGGTTGACCTGAATACTCACCACTTGGCGCGGTTGCAGGTTCAGAGCACTCAAGACCGCCTGAGCTTGGGACTGGGCATCTTGGGTGGCGCGCTGAAGAGCCGTGCGCTGAGCCGCCGCAAGGGTTGTATCTGGCGCGGTAAAGCTAATACTGTCGATCGTGGTAGCACCCGCTTGCACCGCCGCATCTAAAAGAGCACCGACGCGATCGCTCGGCAGACGAAAGCTAACCGTATTGCGGCCAATGTAGCCCACTAGGCGACGCTGATTATCCGTGAACTGATAGTCCGGGGTCAGGCTCAGGCCCGCCGTTTGCAGTTGACTCACCTCCCGCCCCCGTAAGACCGCCAGCACGGCATTAGCCCTGCGAGCTACCTCCTGCTGTACCTCCTGAGCCGTACGCCCCCGTACCTCTACCCCTAGGGTCACTTGGGCAAGGGTGGCGGTCACCGCCTCGGTGCCACGTCCAGTCACCGTGAGGGTGCGCAGCGCCTCTTGAGCCATGGCCGGTATGGCAAAGAGTGCCGCAAGTAGGGTACTCACGCTAAGGGTATAGATTGGGTGGGTCTTCACAGCAGCCTATCGGTCATTAACGACGAACTCATCTCAAGACCATACCACGCGGGCGGAATGTTCCCGCTGCAGTTGCCCGCTCTTGCCGAACGTCTCTACCCATTTCAAGGATGTCAGGGATGATTGGCGCTACCCACCGTATGAATTTTCAGAAAGTTTGTACCTTGAGGGGTTTGAGCCGGTAGGCCGGCCATGATTAAAATTTTGTCCCCAAGAGAGGCCACCCCCCGCTCAAGAAGCTGGGCTTCGGCAGTGGCAATCATCCCCTCAAACGTCAGGGGTAAGGTGTCGAGCAAAATTGGCTTCACCCCCCACAGCAAGTTCATCCAGTGATAGACCCGTGGCCGATCCGTAAAGGCCACAATCATTGGCTTCACCCGCTCGCCAGAGGCAATGGTGGCGGTGTATCCCGTTTCGGTAAAGCAGACGATCGCCTGCAACTCCAAGATATTGTCAATCGTGGAGAGCGCTTCCCCAAGGGCGTGGGTTTCATCATTGCGGTAGGCGGGCATATTTTCAAACGTGAGATGAGGTTCTACATCCGCCGCAATCCGCGCCAGCATTTCCACCGCTCGCACCGGGAACGCCCCCACCGCTGACTCCCCCGAGAGCATCACCGCATCGGTGCCATCAAAAATGGCATTGGCCACATCACTGGTTTCAGCACGGGTCGGGCGGGGGTTATGAATCATGCTTTCGAGCATTTGGGTGGCGGTAATCACCGGAATACAGCGATAGTTACACTCGCGGATAATCTGCTTTTGCAACAGCGGCACCTTTTCCACCCGCATCTCCACCCCCAAATCGCCGCGCGCCACCATAATGGCATCCGCCACCCCCAAAATGGCCGTGAGGTTTTCTACCGCTTGCGGCTTCTCAATTTTGGCTAACACCGGCATATCACTGGCCCCACTGGCCGCCAAGAATTCCCGCAACTCCCACAGATCTTCGGCGCGGCGCACAAAACTAAGGGAGATAATATCCACCCCTTGGGCAATGCCAAACTGAATATCTTGCTTATCTTTTTCGGTCAAGGAGGGCAACCGCAGATTTAAGTCGGGCAAATTCACCCCTTTGCGGCTTTTGAGGGTGCCCCCCTGCACCACACAGCAGGTGACGCTGCGTCCTGCAACTGCTGCCACCCGCAGTTCTAGCAACCCATCGTCGAGGAGCACCTGCATCCCGGGCTGGGCTTCTTCCGCTAAGTAGGGGTAGTCAATGCCAATGCTGTTGGGGGTGCTGGCCGCCACCTCTAGGGGCAGTAACTCAACCGTGGTGCCCTCCACCAGTTCAAGCTGGCCGCTGGGTAACTGGCCAACACGAATTTTGGGTCCCTGCAAGTCTTGCAGGAGGGTGAGGGGGGTGGCCTGCTCGTTGGCAACTTGCCGCAGCAGGGCAATGGTTTCCGCATGATCGCGGTAATTGCCGTGGGAAAAGTTCAGCCGCGCAACGTTCATGCCCGCTGCCAACAGTTGAGCCATGACGGTGCGGGAGCGACTGGCGGGGCCGATGGTAGCAACAATTTTAGTACGATGAAAGGGAAATACCATGCTCGTGAGTGCCAATGGGTCACTCTACACTATAGGGGGCAGTTCATCGCCGCGATGTAATGGGGATTGCACTGCCCTATTTGATTGACAATTCGGTGATTCCCCCTTGTGCCTGCCAGAGTTCAGGAAGAGTGAATATCGATCTTTTCAATAAAGGGCCGAATTTCGTTGAGGTCAATGTAGCGATCGGTGGCGTTGCGCAGTTCCCGCGCAATCATGCCTTCCGTCGAGACAACGGTAATGTGGGTATTTTTGGAGCGCAGAAGCTCGATCGCCCGCTCAAAATCCCCATCGCCACTAAAAAGTACCACCCGATCGTACTGGCCAACGGTGTTAAACATGTCGATGACAATCTCAATATCTAAGTTGGCTTTTTGAGAGTATTTTCCGGCGTTGTCATCGTAGTACTCCTTGAGGAGTTTTGTGCGCACGGTATAGCCTAAATTAATCAGGGCATCGCGAAAGGAACGCTGGTCTTGACTGTCTTTGAGGCCGGTGTACCAAAAGGCGTTCACAAGGATAATATTCGGGTCACGGGTAAAAAATTCCAGCACGCGGCGGGGATCAAAAAACCAGCCGTTCTTTTGCTGGGCATAAAACATATTATTCCCATCGATAAAAATAGAAAGACGTTCCTGATGGGGAAGCATAAAGGAGTAACCTAGAGAAAGATCAATTGATTAACACGAATAGGGAATTTCGGACATAGCGTTGCTCATACCTACGCATAACCTAAAACAAAAATTTGAATTTATAAAGACAATTTTATTTGCAATGTATCAAGGTTCTGATTTGTATGGTTTATCACTCAGGCGGGCGATCGCCGCTTGAGCCATTTCCCTGCCATAAAATGTTCGACAAAAGCACTTTTTGGAGAAAAGTTATTCAAAGTTTAATAAGTGTAATCTATTTTAATATAATTTTTCAGGTGATGCCAGCAATTTTCCTGGGGCATCTAGAGAATTAAATCTATATCCCAAGTGGTAACATCCCAAGTTTCTAGCGCATAGGCGGGATCGTGGCGACGAATCAGCCACAACTGGCGATCGCCCGTAAAGCCAACGCCACAAATATCCACTTCACTTTCGGCGGTGCCAACAATTTCGCCCCTATGGCTAACAAGGTTCAGACTGCGGCGACCTGCCACCACATAGCCCCAAGGGGTTGGGCAAAGAAAGTGGGGACGAAAGCGCAGCCCCAAGCGCAGCACCTGCCACGGTCGCAGGTTGAGCAGCACCAACAGGGGTTGCTGAGGATGATCCTCAAAGGCGGCCAGTTGCCACGGCTGCTGCCCCAGCGTCAGAAGGCTAAGGTGAGTGGGCAGTTGGGTGTGCAGTAGCCAATGGCCGCGCCGCTGAAAGAGATCAAACTGGGTATAGACCTGTTCCGTCTCAGGACACCGATAGCGACTCACCACTAAACCGTAGCGACGATTGAGCAGGAAGGTGCCCAAGCACTGGCCACCGTGCCAGTCGCGGATGAGGGTTTGCGGCTGTCCGCTATTCAGGCGTTGGAGTTGCAACAGGAGGTGCTGCTCACGGATGGTTGTTTCAGCACACCAGTAGCCGCTGGCATCAATGGTGAAGGCATGAGCGCCACTGGTCAGCAGGCAGGGCACGGGAATGATTGTCTCCTGAACCCACAGTAGTTGGGGTGGCGACAGGTTCAAGCGCAACCAGCAACTGGACTGACTGGTTACTAGTTGGGCGGCGGTGGGGATCACGCTCCATTGCTGCTGCTGTGCGGGTTCCCCATTGACCGCAGACCATTCTATTAGGTGATCCCCCACCAAACCATAGACGGCGGCTGCCGTACTCAGGAATTGCAGGGGTAGGGTCTTTAGACGGTACCCTGCTGGTGGAGCCAAGATGTGTGCCGCTGGCGATCTCGAGAAGAGGAGGGGGTGTTGCGGCTGTTCCGCTGCCGTTACCTCTAAGGCTAATTCAACCGCTAGCGCCATTTCAGCGGCAGTTTTATAGCGGCGCTGCGGCAGCTTGTCGAGGGCCTTGGTAATCAGGGTGCGCACCAAAAAGGGCAGTGTTTCCGGCAGGGAATAGGAACGGCTGAGGTGGGCGGCGATTAGCTCTGCAGGGGTGCCATGGAAGGGGCGATCGCCCACCACCATTTCGTAGAGGATAATCCCCACTGCATAGAGATCCGAGGCCAGCACCGTTTGGCCGTAAAAGCGCTCTGGTGCCATATAGGCCGGCGACCCGGTCTGGCCAGTGCCTGCTGCATCGTCAATGAGCCGCGCTACACCAAAATCCGAGACTTTGGCGCGCCAACCGGTTGGGGTTACCTCAAGGAGGATATTTTCGGGCTTGAGGTCACAGTGTAGGATACCCCGATGGTGGGCATAGCTAAGGGCAGACAACACATCGAGACTAATCCGTAGTGCGGTTGTCAAGGGTAAGCTTTGCTCCTGCTCCAGTAGCGATCGCAGCGTGCCGCCAACGCAGTAGTCCATCACTAGGCTGCGGTACTGGGTCTGCGCTTGGTGGCGGGAACGAATATAGTCAATAGCCTGACAACCAACCACGTGGGGATGTTGCAGCGTCAGCAAAAAATTCAGTTCCCGTAAAAAGCCACGGGTGAGCAGGTGCCGCTCGTTCAACACCTTAATGGCAACCAGTTCCCCCGAGTCACGGTTTACACCAATGTAAACTTGGCCATACTGGCCTTGGCCGGCTAAGTCGAGTAGCCGGTAATGAGAGGTTTGGGCAGCATGAGCCAGTAGCAAGGGGCCTCAACAACAGGTGCCAAAGACAAAGAACTAACCCTTTATTCGCTGGTGCGTTTGGGAAAATACAGATCGATACAGATCTAATGTAGCAGCCTTGGAGCGCAATAGTGCGGCTGCCTAGGAGAACAGGAGTTCGAGGGGAACTTCCTTGGATTCCTGCTCAACACTACCCACTTCATGGATGCGTTTTGCCAAATCCCGCGCCCGCTGGTAGCTGTCAATATCGCCACTTTCAAAGAACAGTTTGGCGGCTGTCCGTAAATCTTCCACCGCCCCCTTGCGATCGCCCAAGGTGGAGCGGGCAACCCCGCGATTGTGGTAGGCCTTGGCATAAGCATCATTGATACGAATGGCCTCAGAGTAGTCCACCACGGCGGCTTCCGCATCCCCAAGCCGTTGGTGCGTCAAGCCCCGGTTGTAGTAGGCCTTGGCATGACTGGGATCCGTTTGAATGACTTGGGTATTCTTCTCAATTTCCCGCAGACAATCGATCACCTCTTCAATTTGCTTTTGCTCGGTATCCAGAATGCGGGTGTAATCGTGCAGATCGCGAGTGCCTTGATTGAGGACTTGCACCTGCTGCTGCACATCCTCAAGGCGATCGCGCACTTGGCTTAGGGCAAGGGTCAGGTTAGTCAAGTTCGACTGTTGTGTGCCTTGGGACTCGATCAGTTGACCGATTTGTGCCTGCTGTTGCTCGGCCAATCGCGCTAGATTGATATTCAGCTTTTGGCGGCTCACTAGGTTTAAGCCCACGGCAACAGACAGTGGTAGCGGGGCGATCGCCGCCAACAGTACCTGCTGGGTGGCCGCTGCCCCAATCGACAGAACAACCGTCAAGCCCGTTGCCCCCCACTCTAAGGGAGCAAACCCCGTTGTCGGGGGCGACGTTGAGTTTGTGTTAAGGTCTTGCATCGTTAACTCCCTATACATTCAGTAAATAGCGGGTTCTCCCTAGGCATCCGACGTATTAGCCAGAAATTGACCCACTTGCACTTGGGCATCTTTTAACTGCGTAATCATGGTTCGGGTAATCAGCTTACCCGCCTCCACCAAAATGCGACCATCCAAGGGATGCAGAATATCCTGCTCTGCCCGACGGCCAATCAGGGCTTCAATATCCTCCACCGCATTCACATACATCCCCGAGGGCAACTCCACCACCACCCCCGGCCCGAGTACACGCGCTTGACAGGCCAAACGGGAGGAGGCATTGGCGGTCGTAATGACCTCTAACGTGCGCTGCTCCCGCTTATTAATCGGCGAGAGACTCTCCATCCCCTCCTTGATATAAACGTGGCAGGTGGCGCACATCCCCCGCCCACCACACTCCTTGAGGACGTGGAGTTCAGAATCCAACAAGGCAGATAGCAAATTATCGTTGGTGTTAATGGTTGTTTCCCGCGAAATCGGTTCGAGTTTTACAACTTTTGCCACTGCGCTAATGCTCCTCAAGGTTAATCGGTATTATTTCCTTAGCCATGATAGCTTTAAGCTGTCTGGGCGCGGCAGAGTCGCTCCATAATGGTGGTGTGATCTTGCCCCTCCTGCAGCCATGCCTTGGCCGGCTCAACCCGCTCCCGCAGGCCGAGGACAAAGGAGTTATGGCTCGCACCAAGGGTTTCGCAGGCCGTTTGGACGCAGTGCAGGTCGCGACCCGTCAGTTGGCTAAAAAAGGCCTCCAGAATCCCCGCTTCAGCAAAGCACTGGGGTTGACCGCTGCCTTTAGGAGCCGCCGCTGCAAAGGCAGAGTCCCACGTGTTCACCACCAAAAACCCCTGCTGGTAAAAGCTCACATCCAAGTCAAGCGTGCCCCAGCCATGGGTTTTCCAGCACTCCTTCAGGCACTGCAAAAACTCAATCATTTCCATCTCCGCAAGGGGACGGCCGTAGTATTCGCTCACATCCTCCACAAAGCGGCGGTAGAAATTTTTCCCCCACCAGCGCCCGCAATTAAACAACACTACACCCGTGGCCTGCCCCACTTCGTGATCGAGTCCGGTATAGATGGCTTGCAACAGCACATCCGGTAGGGCAATTAAGCGGGCACCTTTGCGATTTTCAATCAGCCCGGTTTCAAAATCTCCCTGAACATAGGCATCGGCGGCAAAATAGTTACCGGGTAAGACCGGGTCTTTTACCAAATCAGCAACGGAAATCATAGAACATCCTCTGCAGTAACGCTTCTAATCACCAACCTAGGACTGGACACTCACCACTGCCGGTACGCCCACAAGGGTGGCTTGGGCATGATCCAACAGGGGTAAAATTAAATCCTGCTCAGGCTCCGTGAGCATTTCCTTGAGCCGTGCCTTGAGCAGTTCATGGCAACTCGTCCACAGGGCTTGGGTTTGATGGGCACTGACCACTTCCGTGAGCCACTCGAGCAGGCGATGCTGTAAAAACTCAGGATTGTTGAGCAACATGGCCATGGCCCCATAGCGCAACAGGGCAATGGATTGCCGTAGCACCTGCTCAAGGGTACGCGGATTTTCGGTGGGATAGTTCTTTTGCAGTTTGTCGGCAACGGGTTGGAAAATTTCTACCTCGCGATCCCGCAAAAACTCGTAGGTGTGGAGCCGCTGTTGCAACGATTCAACGTGATGCCGCAGCACTTTGATGTCAACATTACTGAGGTAGTTTTCTTCAGCTTTGTAATAGAGGTTCATTAATTCGGTGTGCATAGCGTTCTCCTAAAAACGAGTCAAACGAGGCGCTAGAACAAGCTAGACAGGTCGGATAGGGTAAACTCGGGTTCCGCAGGGGGCGGGGGGGGTGCCTCCGGCTTGCTGACGTGGGCAATCACCGGCTGGCCGGTCCAGGCAATGCCAGCGCAAAAGTCACTCACCGATAGTCGCCACAGGGATACCCCGGGTTCAAGAGCCACTGCTTGGTCGGGGCGACCCTCCCAGTTCAGTTGACTAAAGAAGGTATCCACAGACCAGGCGGGCCATGCGGTAGGCGGTGCCTCTGAGGCTGCCGCTGCTGTAGGGGCTTCACTCACAGGGAGCATGACCCCAATCCCCTGCCAGTTCATGCGGCCAAAGAAATCTTTGACGTGGTACTGCCGCCACTGAGCCGGACTGGTGGGGGCAGGGGGAGCCGTGGTTACAATGCCGAGCCAGTTCACCCGCTGCCAAAAGTCACTGACCTTTAAGGCTTGCCAGTTAATCACCATTGGTTCTAGCACGGGGGTGTCCGCTGGCATTATCCCTAGCCAGTTGAGGTGCTCAAAAAATTCGGCAACGGGATCCTGTTGCCAGTTACCGCTTAGCTTTTTCATAGACGAGTTCCCCACTGCGGAGCCGTTTTTCAATATCCCGTGCCGATGCTCCTTCGTTTTGCCAAAAGGCGGCGGCATCAATGCGCTCTTTTTTGCCCAAGAGGAACTTGCAGTAGGTTTCACCCATGGCGTAGCACTGGATTTCAATGCAGCTCAGGTCCTTTTGAATCAGGCCGCTAAAGAAACCGGCAAATAACCCAGCGTAGAGGTGGCACACCGGGCGACCTACATCCCCAAGGGTACGGGCCACCACCGAGTCAAAAATATTGATGAACATAAAGCCGTGCTTCTGTTCACTGAGATCTACTTCCCAGTTGCCCCAGCCTTGGGTGGTACAGGGCCACCACCACGCCTCTAGGACATAGGGGAGACGCATTTGCTTGATCCCCTGTTCGTAGCCGTACTCCTGGGGAAACCACTCTTGGAAAAAACGGGCATCTTGGCGACCCCATTCTTCACCAATTTTGTACATGACAACGCTGGAGGCGGACCCTACCTCTTCTTCTAGCCCTTCAATGAGGCCAATGATAAAGTCTTCGGTGACCAAGAGGTTGCGGGCATTGTTCCAATCGGTGTAGGTGCCGCGATCGCCATCAAATTGAAAGAAGTCCCAGAAGGCGTAGTGGTGATGCCGTTTCGGGTACTTTTTCCGCAGCAGGTGGTCAGCCTGAAAGTGACTACCGGCAGCCGCAGGGGGGCGAGAACGTGTCATTGTCATAGAGGGACTCCCTAAAGATAGCGAAGAGGAATAAAGGACTCTCTAAAGGTGCTCAGAAACTGCCAATAATTAACGCGACAACGTTAGAGGTAAAGGGCTAGAATTGCCATAAAATTAAGGCCACAACAATAAGGGTTAAGATTTTTGTCTTAACGGTTGCCTATCTATTAATCATGACGTAATCATGACGCATCAACAGGAAATGGTGCATTAATTCTTCATCGAATGTATTGAATTTGTTACGATCTATTTCAAGCAGGCTTCAAGCAGGGAGAGCAGCCAAACCCCATAGGGCAGCGGTGATCCCCCAACACCGCACCTCGAATCTTTAAACTTAAATCTCCAGCCAAAACGCTCTAGGCTTAATCTAGTGGCTTTGTCACTTGGATTTCGTCCGTGTTAATACGGATTCAGGTTCTTTTATGCATGACACAAGGTAAATTCTTGTAAAGCAGTGGTGAGCGACGATGGGGCAGCGTTCTTGCGAGCGGTTTCAGGAGTGCATTTACCAGTTGGTGCGCCAGATTCCTGCCGGTCGGGTGGCCACCTACGGCCAAGTGGCGGTGCTGTGTGGTCGGCCACGCCATGCCCGCTTTGTCGGCTATGCCCTCTACCAAGTGGCACCGGATTCCGATATTCCATGGCATCGGGTGGTGAATGCCCAAGGCAAGGTCTCTGTTTCACCCCGGCGTGGCGGCTCTGATGAACTTCAACGCTGGCGGTTGACGGCGGAGGGGGTGGTCTTTAGTGCCAATGGTCGCATTAACCTAGGTCGCTACGGCTGGCAGCCCGCCCTTGGGTTAATCCATGACTCGCAAGACAATGAGGGTCATATCGTCGTTAATGCGGCTCTCGTTGCCCATAAAGTTGCCGACCGCAGCAAAGATGTAATCGAGCAGGGCTTGTGCGTCTAGGTGCTTGGCGCAGCCTTCCTCGAGCACAGCGGCGAGCCGGGCTTCCTCAAAGCGATCGCCCTTGGGGTTGTCGGCTTCGGTAATGCCATCGGTGTAAAAAACAATGGTGTCTGCCGGTTGCAGTCGTACCTCAACCTGTTGATATTGGGTGCGGGCATCTAGGCCAATGAGCATACCGTAGGTGTCTAGGCGCTGGACGGTGGCGGTTTCAGCACGCCAGAGCAGGGGCGGCAGGTGGGCGGCATTGCTAAAGGCAAGGACACGGGTTTGGGGGTTGTACTCGGAATAAAAAAGGGTGACAAAGCGGTGGGAACTTTCGAGGTCTGCCTGCATGGCACGGTTGAGGTGCTGCAAAATGCGGCTGGGGCGATGGCCGTTGAGGGCTTCCGCCCGTAGCATTCCCCGGGTCATGGTCATGATCAGGCCAGCGGGAACGCCTTTGCCCATCACGTCGCCAATGGCAATGCCCCAACGCCCCTGACTCAGGTCTTGGCTATCCCCAAGGCCGTAGGTAATGGGAATAAAGTCGTAGTAGTCACCCCCCACCCAACTGGCGGTGCGACAGGCGGCGGCCAATTCCAGTCCTTGAATGTTGGGGCAGTGGCGCGGCAGGAGGCGGCGCTGGATTTCGGCACCAATTTCGAGTTCGCGATCAAGGCGTTGGCGATCGCGCAGCTTTAGAGCCATTTCATCGTTGGCAATGGCCACTGCCGTTTGATCAGCAATCACCTGCAACAGTTGCTGGCGGGTTTCCGTCCACTCGTACTGGGGCTGTTGGCTAAAGATGTAGAGCCGTCCCCGCTCCGAGAGGTTGGCATCCTTGACCAGAATCGTCGTGCCGTAAAAGCGAATCCCCTCGGGAAGGCGCGCTTGCAGTTGCTGATCGAGGACATGCTCCAAGCGGGGGCGATCGCCTTGGGTTTCAGCGCGCACAATCCCCACACTGTTCGCGAGGGTACGGGTAGCCGTTTCTAGGGCAGCGCGGATATTGGGACACTGATCGCTGGCATGACAGTGCAGCTGCTCAAGACGCGCTTGGCCATCGGCGCGAAAGAGCACCAGAGCCGCCGCGTCCGCCTCAGTCACCCGACAACTAATGAGGGGGATCAATTCAAAAAACTGGTTGAGGTTATTAAAACTGCGCAGGGCAAAGCTCAGGGAGGCTAAAAGCTCCTGAATCTTGCTATTTTCACGCTGTAATCGCGACACCATCTCTTTGAGGGCGATTACAGGACTAGAAGAGGTCATAGAGGTCGGCAGAGAAGCGGGTAACATGGAGAGCCAACACGGCAAAAGCGTCAGTTGACTCTACAGCGTAGCGCAAAAAACGTCAAGACGAAAGACGTTTAGATTTTTTATAGGCGCGCTTGCGGATTGGCGGGATGAAGGATGGCAATGAGAGACCCGCCGAGGGCGATCGCCACCGCCAAGACCGCCAAAACCGGAACCAGTCCCCACCACGTCTCTGCCACCCCGGCCAGCGCCAGAGGCAGACTGAGGGCAATGTTCACCAGATTGTTTTGCACCCCAAAAATCGTGCCCCGCTGCTCGGGGGGGGTCATCACCTGAATGGTGGTTTGCATCGGGATCGCCACCCAGGCGGCAAAAAAGCCAAAGCCAATAATACAGGCTCCACTCAGCCACAGGGATTCAAGGGAGAAGGCCAGCCCCAGTAGCATTCCCCCCATGCCCCAGCACCCCAGCACGCTCCAGAGGCGGTAGGAGAGCCATGTTGTTCCCACATTCAGCAGCAGCGCCCCCACCCCCAAGCCAACGGCAGCAGCAGCCAGCAAAAAACCAAACTGATCCGTATCAAGGGCAGGCATCACCTCCGCCAAGCGGACAACGAGCACCGACATTGCTGCCACCACCGAAAACAACAGAATGAGCTGCAACAGGGCAAAGCGCAGGGCACTGTATTGCCCCAAAAGCGCCAGTCCTTGACCCAGTTCCTGCCACACACGGCGGTAACGACCGGGAGGCAGATGACACTGATCGGGAGGACGCAGTAGCAACAACAGCGCCGCCGCACCGCCATAGCACAGACTAATAAAGATGGCACTGCCCCAGTGCGGTTGCCAGCGATTGGCCAAGGTGAGGAGGGGTTCCCCCGCCGCAAACCCCAGTACAAGTGCCGCCATCATCGTAAAGGTGTAGAGGGAGTTCGCCGAAATCAACTGGGACTTATCCACCAGCAGGGGAATCGCCGCCTGTTCAGCCGGTGCAAAAAATTGGGTCAGGCCGGAAATGGCAAATGTCAGCAATAGCAGCGCCATAAAGCCACTGAAGCACCCTGCGGCCATCAGCGTTGTGGAGGGAACCGCCAGCACTAAAAGCGCCCGGTAAAGATTCGTAACCACCAGAACGTGTTTTTTCGACCAGCGATCCACAAAAACGCCCGCCACCGATCCCAGCAAAATGGCCGGGATCGTAAACGCCACCATAATGGCCGATACCCAACCACTGACGCTCTGATGCGGTGGCTGAAAGAACTCGGTGGTGAGAGCAATCACAAAGACAAGATAAATTTTGTCCGCGACTTGGGAGCATACCTGAGCAAGCCACAGGGCTAGGAAGTTGCGATTCTGCCACAGGGGCGGAACGGGCAGCGGTGGGGGGCTGAGGCGAGGTTCGGTCTCAACGGTCATGGCTATGGTACCGTTAGTGGCGAAAAACAGGCATCAAGGAGCGGTGGCACCCGCAGAACTTTATCCAAATGAAACTGCACGTACTGCCGCACTACCCGCTCTAAGGAGAGCCAAACACTTAGGGGATAGGCGCGAGAGGCCTCTAAAAACTCCGTCAGTCCTAGGGCGTGAGTTGGGGGTGCGGCCAACCACTGGCCTAACCGGACCTCATGGGCGGTGAGGAGGCGATCGCCCCTGCCGGTTGCCAACAGCCCCCCTGCCGCAAAGCTAAAGCCCAGCCGCCAATCGCTATCGGCACTGGGAACCTGTAGCTCGCCGCCGCCATCACTACAGTGATGCCATTGGGGGGCAATCCCACCCAACTCCAGAAGCTGGTAAAGACTGCGCAACAATACCGCAAGGGCATCCCGACTGGCCACCTGCTGCAAGTGGTCTAGGGTGGCGCACAGCAGGTCAAAGAGTTCCGGTTGCGGCTGGGGATGGTTGGACTGGTAAAGCACCACTTCACCAAGGTACTGAGCCGCCGTAATCCGAGCCAGTTGAGCCGTGAGGCCATGGTAGGTCATGACGGTTTCCGCCTGAAGGATGCGGTCTAAACTGCGCCCCTTACTAATAAACAACTGATTGACAACGAATAGATCAACCCGTCCCCCCAGCTTGGAACGGGAGCCACGGCAGTGGGGGGCTACCAATTTCAGCAGGCCGCGATCGCGACTCAGCACACTCAGAAGGCGATCGGTTTCCCCCAAGGGCATCGCTTTGAGGTTAATGCCGACAGTGGTGTAGGTGCGGCTCATTGCCAAAAAAACGGCAGAACAAGTGTCTTTCTTTAGCCTATCGCGGCAGGTTCCCTAAACAGCAATCAACTTGTCGCGGTCTAGCCCCTCCAGCACACTCAACGGCTGAATGCGGGAAAACTCTTGGCTACTTTTGTGGGCAAGGTGCAGTACCCACGGTAGGCGGGCATGGCTAAACCCACTCCCGGGATGCAACTGGGCTAAGTGGTAGGTTTGCAACGCAAGCATTTGTAGCGACGTGGTGCCATAACTGTGGACAACACGCAGCGGTCGCGGACTGCCCAACTCTTGACGAATTGCCTGACTCGTCACCAGCAAAAAAGATCGCTCCTGTTCATCGTAAACCACCGTCCCCTTGGGTACCGAGCGATAATTTGGCTGTTGGTTGGGATCCGGCGCTCTGTTCCTAGGCTCTCTGCTGTAAGCCATGCGTCCCGCCCCACTCTTGCGCACGCTGAGCAGATCAACCGCGATGTTCTCCTGATGAAGCTCACCCCACCTGCTGGTGCGAGGTGGGGGTGTCCATGCTAATCTGAGAACCGAGCGTCCACAGATCACACAGACAAGCCCAGCTTCTAGGCGAGCGTCCAGAACTTCCGCTGGAA
>Ga0116211_1000262_pt1 | contig 31138 bp, 22 predicted proteins | sample SaghotsprinmetaG_FD_94484 | JGI IMG/M metagenome (GOLD analysis project Ga0116211, IMG submission 94484) | Hot spring microbial communities from South Africa to study Microbial Dark Matter (Phase II) - Sagole hot spring metaG | ecosystem: Environmental > Aquatic > Thermal springs > Hot (42-90C) ... | reverse complement strand
GAGGTGTCCGGCAGGATCACTCGCTGCCACACCACCTGCACGCGGCTTTGTCCGTAGCTCACCTGGCTGTTGTAGCGGCCCAGCAGGCGCGAGTCCTGGGGAATCAGTACGTGGTCACCGGTGGCACTGTCGTAGACCGGCTCGGTCACTGTGGCGATCACGTCGCCGGGTAGATCCGACTTGATGCCGGTGACCAGTGCTGCCGGGATGACGGTGCCGGCCATCACTTGGTAGGGCGACTCAGGCATCTGCAGCAATCCGGAATTACGGATTTGTGCATTTACGGATTTACTGAGAAACGCCTCGTTCCGTTCCTGCTGGGTTGGTGTTCCTGCGGCGGCTACTGCGCCTGACGAAGCCATACCCAGAGCAGGGGAATCGAGTTGAGCGCCACCACCAGATGCGATATTCGATTTCCGCGCGCTGCTGGTCTGGAAAAACACCGAGGACTGCGTTGCTTCCTCAGCTTCCTTGAGCAGGGCCAGGCGCTCTGCTTCGGCGGCATCTGGCCCATGTCCATAACCTTGCGCTTGCTGTTCGGCCCTGAGGATTGGTCCGCCCAGATCGCCGGGCAGCGGCGGCCCCAGTTGCGGTACCTCGGGAGCCGGTGGAGGCGGTAACTGCGAGTAGTCTGCCGGCAACTGCTCCAGCCCCTCGGAGCGCGCCACGCGGTCGACGTTGTAAAGCTCGTTCGGCTCGGCGCCCTGGCGGCGCTGTTGCGGTTGCAGCGACCACAGCATGGCACCGAGTACCGCAGCCGATAGGCCACCCACCACTACCGCCAGCATGCGTGGATTGAGGCGGGTGACTGGGCGAGGCTTGGCGCGCAGCTCCAGCGACTCCGGCGCCTCCTTGGTCGGTAGCGAGGATGCTGCGGCTAGGTTGTCGTTCTTGGCCGTCATGCTCATGGCCTCCGTGACACGCCATCGGTGCGCTCGATCCGCACCACGTCACCCTTGTCAGCACCCAGGCGCAGCTCGGCCGCGCCGAACAGGCGGTCGACGATGTAGTAGGGAGAGCGGAAACGATAGTTGACCAGCTGCCCGTCACCTTCGGGGCCAATTACGAACAGCGGCGGCAGCTCGCCCTGGGCGATGCCGGCCGGGAACTGGATATACACCTTGCGGCCGTCATCGAAGGCGCGCATCGGCTTCCAGGGTGGATTGCTGCCGCTGATCGCATAGCGAAAGCGCAGCTTCTCTAGCGCCAGGCCGGCATCCACCGGCGCCGCGGCCTGGGCTTCACTGGCGCGGCGTTGCAGGGCGAGCATGCGATCCTTCGGATAGTCCCAGGACACCGACGCCATCCAGGCTTGCTCGGTGGAACTCAGCTCGATCAGGTAGGTGCGGCGCGTGGTGGTGATCACCAGATTGGTCTTGAGATCGACGCGTGTCGGTTTGATCAGCACACTGGTGCGTAGCTCGTCACCGCTGCCGCTGATGGTATCGCCAACGATCCAGCGTACGGTGTCGCCGGCGGCAACGGTGATGAGTTCTTCGCCGGCCTGCAGGTTGATCGCGGTTACACGACCAGGACTGCTGTAGACCTGGTACAGCGCCCCGTCTGAGTACGGCCAGACCTGAATGGCATTGATATAGCCTTCTCGCGTAGGGGCAATTCGAGCGTCTCGATTGGCACGTGTTACCCGCACGTGTTCATCGGTTGGCTCCTTGCTTGGCTTGCCTGCAGATGCATCTGCAAGTGGCTTGAGCTGCGCCGGCAATGCCAACGGCTTGGGCATTTCCACCACCTCGATGGGTTTTGGTGGCTCAGGTAAACGCTGTGCCTCAATGGGCTCGTCTAGAGCGATCACTGGCGGCTGCTGACTGGCGCAACCAGTGAGCACTGCAAGCAGCAGTGGGCAGATGTAGAAGTGCAGGGGTAATTTCATGGTTACTTGGCTCCTTCCGTAGTGTCCAGTTCGCGGCTCCATGACAGGCCGTTGATGTAAATGCCGAGTGGGTTGCGCCGCAGTTTTTCCTCGGTACGCGGTTGCTGCAGCACAAGCGAGAGCACTGCCGTCCAACGCTCCAGTCCTGCGGCTGCGCCGTTAACAAAGCTGCGCTCGATCCAGCGAACCTGGAATGAGTTATCGCTGGCGCGTATCACGCTGGTGACCTCAACTGACACGGACTCCTTACCCACCCGTGCGAAGGGATCGTTGGCGCGGGCATAATCGTTGAGGGTCGCGGCGCCACGATCAGTGGTTGAGTGATAGGCCACTAGCCAGTTCTGCCGTACGACCACTGGATCGATGGATAAGGAGCGCACCTGCTCGATAAACCTCGCCAGGTGGTGAGCGATTTGCGCGTCATGTGGTTTGTAAGGGCTTGCCGCTTCGCCGACAGCACGCACCTGACCGAGGTTGTCGACTTCCACCACGTAGGGTGTGACCGTCGGCACTGCCATGCGCCAAACAAGTCCTCCGGCCATCAGCAGAGCGAGGCTCAGGCAGCCGAATGCCATCAGTCGCCAGTTGCGTGCGTGGGACAGGCTGCTGCCCAAGCGTCGGTCCCAGGCCTGCTGCGCTGCTTGGTACGGTGTGACGGGCTGTGGGGTTTCGCTGTATCGCGTCTGTGGGCGTTTGAATCGCATCTTCGTTCTCCTTCACGAATTTGATGAGTCGCTGATCTGCGGCCCCGGTGATGAGCCGCCGCCATCACCACCGCGTAGCGTGTGCGCGACGGTGGTTGCCGCGTGGGTGAGTTGTTGTTTGCGCTGAAGGCGCTTGGCCCACCGGGGTTGTTGGGCTGCGGATGCAGATGTGCTGGCACCAGTGGTCTGGGCGCCGGCCGAAGCCCCTGCTGTTGGCGCCATACCCGCCGCCAAAGGCTTGGCCCCACCCAGTGCTAAACGTGCCGCTCCTGGCGCCATCCGCGCTCCGGCCAACACCGCGCCGCCGACACCCGTGGCCACGGCTGCTGCACCTGCAGCCATACCTGCGGCACCCAGTGCGGTACCTGCTGCTGCACCGGCTCCCAGTTGAGGGGCTCCTGACACAAGGCCTGTAGCAATCCCTGGTCCGAAGATGCCCAAGCCAAGCAGCGCCAACGAGGCGAGCATCACCACCAGTGCGTGATCGATAGAAGGCTCATCCGGCACCGCCCGGAACTCAGCGAAAAGTCCTGTCCCGATACCAACGATCACTGCCAGGACCAGCACTTTGATGCCGGAGGCGACCACGTTGCCCAGTACTTTCTCGGCGAGAAAGGCTGTCTTGCTCCACAGGGCGAAGGGCACCAGAACAAAGCCGGCGAGGGTGGTCAGCTTGAATTCGATCAGCGTGACGAACAGCTGAATCGACAGGAAAAAGAAGCTGATGATTACCACCAGCCAGGCCAGAAACAGCACCAGAATGCTGTCGAGATTGCTGAACACCTCGGGAAAACCACCGAGGCTGCTTATCTGATCAAGCAGCGGGCGGCTGGCTTCGATACCGAGCGATGCCAGGCGTCCCGGCTGTAAAAACTCGATATGGCTCAGCGCTGAGCCTGAGGCTAAAAGGCCCAGCCCTGCGAATGAGTTGAACACAATCTTGGCCAGGCCATTGAAGTTGCCGATGATGAAGGCGAAAGCACCGACATAGAGGACCTTGCGGATCAGTTTCGAGCTGACGTCTTCGCCGCCCATGGCCCAGAACAGTCCAGCCAGGGTCATGTCTATGGTCACCAGGGTCATGCTCAGAAAGGCCACTTCGCCGCCCAGCAAACCGAACCCCGAGTCGATATACAGACCGAATACCTCTAGGAACCGGTCGATTACGCTGACGTCGTTCATTGGACGTCCTCGTCGAAACTTGCCGGTATGGCTGGCAGGTTTTCGAGCTCAAGGAAATCATCAGGCTGTGCGCAGCCGGAATAAAACCGTGTGCTTAGAGGCTCAGTGTGTGAGGCTTGCTCGGCATCAGATTCGTGTTCGCAGGCCGCTAGCATGAGGAGCAGAGGTAGTAACGAAAGGGCTTTCATCACGCGACCTCACTGCCGGTAAAACTGCACGGGGTAATCGCTGTAAGGTGTGCCGTTGCCCATGAATCGCCGGCGCAATTCTCGTGCTTTCTCAGATGCAGCGGCCTGGCGGGCAAGCTCCAGTGAAACGGCGCGGTTCTGGGTGATCTGTAATTGTTGGGCTTGGATCGACTGCTTAGCCTGCAGTGCCAGCAGTTGGTTGGTCGCCTGGGCTGCCTGAAGCGCACCGCCGGCAGACTGGCTTTGCTGCACCAAGTCAGCCAACGCGCTTTCGTCCTGGGCCAGGTTCTGCGTCACTTGGGCTTGAACCCGCATCGCCGTGTGCAGACCGTCGAGTCCCTGTTTCCAGCGCTCTCGAGTTTCATGCGCAATACGCTGGGTGCTTACACTGCTTGAGTACTGGGCCGGATAAAGACGAGCGAACTCCTGATCAAGACGCTGCACCTCAAAGGCCAGTCCCTGGGCTTGGGCCAGTAACTGCTCGGTATTGGCCAAGTTCGCACGCAATCGATTGATTACGTTGTAGTCCAAGGTCGCCAAATGACGTGATTGGTTCATCAGCATCTGAGTTTCGTTTTGCAACTGGCGTGCTTGGTTGCTGACCATCTCCATGGTTCGCAGAGCGGTCAGGGTGTTTTGCAGCAGGTTTGTCGGATCAATGACGGTAAAGGCACTTGCTGGCTGTGCCACAAGCTGAACAAGAACCAGCAATGTGGTGAACGCAGAACTGCGGATGATTGGATTCATGGCTGGGGCTCCTTGCGTACTGAGGAATAAGTCGTGATCAAGTCGGCTGCCCAATCCAGACCACAATGGCGTAGCCAGGTCGCGGCAAAGTCCGCAGGTCGATGCGCTTGTTGAACCTGATCGATGGCTCGTTGCTGAATAGGGCTGGCTGAAGCCGTGAATGCCAACGCCACTGGCCCTAGGTCGAGGTCGAACAGGCGATTTCCCAGGCGCGACTGGTAGTAGTAGTCACGCTTAGGCGTGGCATTGGCGATGATTTCGATCTGTCGATCGTTCAGGCCGAAGTCCTGATAGATCCCACGGATCTGCGGCTCACAAGCCTGTGGGTTGGGTAGGAAAATGCGGCTGGCGCAGCTTTCGATGATTGCCGCAGCAATGCTTGAATCCTTGATATCCGCCAGTGACTGCGTGGCGAAGATCACCGAAACGTTCTTTTTTCGCAGAGTCTTGAGCCATTGGCGAATACGAGCAGCAAACAGCGGGTCGTCGAGAAACAGCCAAGCCTCATCGAGGATCAGTAACGTCGGCGCACCGTCGAATCGTTCCTCGAAGCGGGCAAACAAGTAGCTCAGTACTGCAGCCACTGCTGCCTTGCTATGCATCAGTTGTTCCATCTCGAAGCACTGCACATCCGCTGTACCGAGGCGATCCTGTTCAGCATCCAGTAACTGACCATGGGCACCGCCCAAGACATAAGGTTGCAGCGCCTGGCGCAAGACGTTGTCCTGAAGAAGTACGGACAAGCCGGTCACCGTGCGCTGCGCCTCTGGTGCACCGGCCAGGCTTTCGAGCGCTGCCCATAGTGCTGCCTTCTGCTCGGGGCCAACATCTACGCCTTCCTGCAGCAGGCGGGCTGCCAGCCACTCAGCCGCCCACGAGCGATAACTCGCCTGGTCGATTCGCGCCAGGGGCTGAAAGGCAAGGTCTCCATCCCCGCCCAAGTCGTAGTGTTCACCGCCCATACCCAAGACTGTGGCGCGTAAGGAGCGACCCATATCAAAGAGAAACAGGCGTGAACCTTGGTATCGCCGGAACTGCAAGGCAATGGTCGCCAGCAGCACTGACTTACCCATACCGGTCGGGCCGGCCACCAAGGTGTGTCCAACATCGCCGACGTGGGTAACTAAGCGAAATGGCGTCGCACCCTCAGTGCGTGAGATCACGAGGGGTGGGCCACTCAGGTGATCATTTAGCTCAGGCCCCGCCCAGACTGCTGAGACCGGCATCATGTGGGCCAGGTTGAGCGTGGAGATCAGCGGTTGCCGAACATTGGCGTAGGCATTTCCAGGTATGGATGAGAGCCAGGCTTCAACTGCGTTGAGGGATTCGGCAATGGTGATAAACCCTCGCCCCTGGATAACCCGCTCCACTAAACGCAGTTTTTCGTCGACGACCTGGGCATCGCAGTCAAATACCGTGACGGTGGCTGTCACGTAACCGAAGGCAACCTGATCGTTACCCAGTTCTTGAAGTGCCGCATCGGCGTCGCTGGCCTTGTTCGCCGCATCGCTGTCCAGTAACGGACTTTCCTGCTGGAAGATCGATTCTCGCAGCAGCGCAAGAACCCCCTTACGCTTGGCGAACCACTGCCGGCGCAGGCGCACTAACTCCTTTTCAGCCTCGTCCTTTTCCAGGCAGATAAAGCGTGTCGACCAACGATACGCAAAACCCAGGTGGTTCAGATCGTCCAGCACGCCTGGCCAGGTCGACGTCGGAAAGCCGCGTATTGAGAGTACACGTAGGTGTTGTTCACCAAGCCGCGGTGCTAAGCCCGTGGTCAGTGGGCTGTCAGCCAACAGCGCATCGAGATGAAACGGCAGTTCGGGTAAAGCAATTTGCTGACGGTGAGTTGAGACCGTAGCGTGCAAGTAGGTCAGCGTCTGTCGGTCATCCAGCCAACCGAGTTCCGGCATTACACCGTCCAACAGGTCGAGAATGCGATCGCTCTCAGCTATGAAGGCGGTCAGTTGCTCGCGCCAGTCGACACTTTGCTGCGCCCTGTGCTCATAGAGCAGACCAGCAGCGCGTGAACGTACTTCCTCCGGCGGCAGGAAGAGAAGCGTCAGGTGGTAGCTGCTTTCGAAGTGACTGCCATGCTCCTCGAAGGCACCGCGTCTCTCTTCATCTACCAGCCAGGACAGCGCATCAGGGAACTCACTGTCGGGGTAATCTGCGGCCGGAGTTCTTGATGCCTCAATGAATAAAGCCCAGCCTGAACCTAGGCGGCGGAGGGCGTTGTTAAGTCGAGCCGAAGCGGACACCAGTTCGCTTTGCGTTGCGCTGTCTAGATCTGGCCCACGAAAGAACAGCGTGCGCTGGAAAGAGCCGTCTTTGTTCAGCACCACGCCTGGAGCGACCAATCCTGCCCAGGGCAGCCAGTCGGCGAGTTGAGTCGGTCGGCGTTGGTATTCGGTAAGGTTCAGCATAGTGGCCTCCTCACACGTCTAGCAGCGAGCGCTGCTTGATATGTCGGGAGAACACTTGCAAGAACTGTGGGTCCAGACGTGCTCCCCAAACTGCCAATGAATGACCGATCAGCCAGAGCGCTAGGCCTGGAATCCACAGTTGCAAACCCAAGCCAACGACGGCGGCCAGGGTGCCGTTGAGGATCGCCACATTGCGTGGTGCACCGCCGAGCAAGACCGGCTCTGTAAGCGACCGATGCAGTGGTACTTCGAAGCCAGAAATGAGTCCACGCTCGTCGTTCATGCGATCACCGCCCCGCCAGCAAAGCTGAAGAAACTCAGGAAAAACGAGGAGGCCGCGAAGGCGATAGAAAGGCCGAAGACGATCTGGATAAGCTTGCGGAATCCGCCGCTGGTATCGCCGAATGCCAGTGTCAAACCGGTGGAGATAATGATGATTACCGCAATGATACGGGCCACAGGTCCTTGAACAGAGTCGAGGATTGATTGCAGTGGCCCTTCCCAAGGCATACCGGAACCGGCTGCTAGAGCCGGCAAGGACATTCCCACGCAAAGCGCGCCTAGGACGAATACTTCGGCAAGACGCCGACGATTAACCACGGAGGCAGGGAGGAGATTCATAACTGATTTCCTGAAACTGAGAGCGGAGGAGTGAGGGCGTCGATCGCGCGGAGGTGATAGCCGCGCTCGTCGTAGCCGATGACCTGAGCGATCTGCTGCACATGTCGAGCGCGGCCGCGGCCTGAGAGAAACACCACCAGGTTGACCGCTTCGGCGATCAGTGCCCGTGGTGCGGCCATGGCAACTTCGAGAATCAGTTGCTCTAGGCGCAGCATCGCCCCTTGCGCAGAACCTGCATGGATTGTGGCAATACCACCTGGGTGGCCGGTTCCCCACGCTTTGATTAAATCCAGCGCTTCACCCCCTCGAACTTCGCCGACCACAACCCGATCAGGGCGAAGGCGCAGGGTGCTGCGCACCAGATCAGCCATGGAAACAACGCCGGGCTTTGTACGCAGTGCGACGTGATCGAGGGCCGGACACTGCAACTCGATGGTGTCCTCCAGCACTAAAATGCGGTCACAAGTGGTTGCGACCTCGGCAAGCAGCGCATTGGCAAGGGTGGTTTTGCCGCTACTGGTACCTCCGGCGACAAGGATGTTCTGCCGTTCACGCACAGCGTCGCGCAAGTAATCGGCCTGCGGAGCGCTAAGGATTCCGTCCGTTACGTAGCGCTGAAGCGGGATGACGCCAGCTGAGCGTTTACGCAGCGCAAAAATCGGCTTGGCAGCTACGGGTGGAAGGACGCCCTCGAAACGTTCGCCTGATTCGGGTAGTTCCGCACTGAGCAGCGGATTACCTCGATGGACTTCGGCACCAACATGCGCGGCGACTAAGCGGATAATCCGCTCCCCGTCAGCCGCAGATAGCGCGCCAAGGCGGGACCGTCCGCAGGTAAGGCGGTCGATCCAAAGCGTTCCGTCTGGATTGAGCATGATCTCAACGACGTCCGAGTCATCCAGTGCACCTGCTATCAGAGAGCCCATAGCCGTACGCAGCATTCGGTTGCGGCGATCCAAGGTGGTTGCAACTGCACCAGATTTGGGGGAAGCAGCATTCATGTACGCTCTCCCGTATCCGCAGTGTCTGCCCTCACATCCTCGTATGCCTCTCTAACCAGGCTGCGACCGCGCTGCAGGTGACGACCTAGTTGCTCAACGAACTGGGTGAAGCGCAGCTTGCCTTGAGCGCGGGCCGCGTCTTGATGAGCTTCGGGAACTGGCGTGCTGACAGTGAGGTAGTAACGGATATAGAGCGCCACAGTCTCGATCAGGATGTTCTGGTCGCGCTCCAGGCGCTCGAACTGGCGTGACAACCGATCAAGTCGCTTGGCAGTCGAGATCTCACGCTGGTCGCCGGATTCAGGCGACAGCCAGGAAGCAAGTGCAGCAGCAATGATCGAAGACTTGGACACGCCTTTCTTGATTGCCAGTTCGTTTAGGCGTTTGGCGTGCTCGGGTTGGATGAACAGGTTTAGTCGTGCTCGGCTCATAAGGCTATTCCGTCATCAGGGTCGAGGGCAGTAAGCCGCGCCACGCGGTTTAAGCGTGGGTCGGGCTGAGTTGGAAAAGGGGTAGGGATGTCGTCCTCGTCGAGGAGCAACAGGTCACTGGTAGGGGCGTCGTAATCAGGTCCATAGGCGACCTCGGCCAGTTCTGGCTGGAGACGATGGCCGCCCTCATCGATGCTTCCGTTATCGGCAAAGCTGCCTCCAGAAACATCGGCCTTTACGGCGACAACCATGCCGCTCCAGTCATCCATTCTTGTTGCAGGTGAGTCGGTGTACTGACCAGGTTGAAGCGCAGGCGCAGGCAATACGCGAGGCTTGAAATTGGTGTCAGCGAAGTAGCGGATCTTCTTCGCCCTTATCGGAGCGAGGCCAGAGACCATCACGACGGCCTCGTCGCTGGGCAGTTGCATGACTTCGCCGGGCGTCAGCAAGGGACGTGCAGTTTCCTGGCGCGACACCATCAAATGTCCGAGCCAGGGCGCTAGACGATGGCCTGCGTAGTTACGCTGTGCACGCAGTTCAGTGGCAGTACCGAGAGTTTCGGAAATGCGCTTGGCGGTCCGCTCATCGTTGGTGGCGAAGGTCACCCGCACATGACAGTTGTCGAGGATCGAGTGGTTCTGGCCGTAGGCCTTGTCAATTTGATTGAGCGACTGAGCGATCAGAAATGCCCGCAGCCCATAGCCGGCCATGAACGCGAGGGCGGTTTCGAAGAAATCCAGTCGTCCTAGCGCCGGAAACTCGTCGAGCATGAGCAAGAGTTGGTGCTTGCGCTCGATACCATCGGAACCATCAAGCGACTCTGTCAGGCGCCTGCCGATCTGATTAAGAAGCAAGCGGATCAGCGGCTTGGTGCGGCTGATATCGGAGGGCGGCACCACCAGGTACAAAGACACCGGGTGCTCGGCGGAGATGAGGTCAGCAATGCGCCAGTCGCAACGCGAGGTGACCGCCGCTACCGTCGGGTCTCGGTACAAACCGAGGAACGACATTGCCGTTGACAGCACGCCAGAGCGTTCGTTATCGCTTTTGTTCAGTACCTCCCTGGCAGCTGAAGCGACAACGGGATGAGTGGCATTGCCCAGGTGGGGCGTACTCATCATCTGGTGTAGGGTCAGTTCGAAGGTCGAGGCCGGGTCAGAGAGGAAGTTAGCTACGCCACACAGCGTCTTGTCCTGCCCGGCATAAAGCACATGCAAGATGGCTCCGACTAACAGTGCATGACTGGTTTTCTCCCAGTGATTGCGCCGTTCAAGAGCGCCTTCCGGGTCGACAAGAATGTCGGCAATGTTCTGGACGTCACGCACCTCATGGTTGCCGCGACGTACCTCGAGCAATGGGTTGTAAGCAGCCGATGCCGGGTCTACTGGATTGAAGAGCAGGCAGTGCGAGAACCGTGAGCGCCAACCAGCAGTCAGGCTCCAGTTCTCGCCTTTGATGTCGTGGATGACGGCAGAGGCAGGCCAGGAGAGCAGGGTGGGTACGACTAGACCGACGCCTTTACCCGATCGTGTGGGAGCGAAGGTCAGTACGTGTTCGGGCCCCTCGTGGCGCAGGTAGTGCTCTTCGAGCAATCCGAGAAAAACGCCTGCGGATTGAGTCATCCCAGCTTTGCGTACTTCTTCTACACTCGCCCAGCGTGCTGAACCGTAGGTGGTGACTTGCCGAGCTTGGCGAGCGCGCCAGATTGCCATGCAAATGGCCACTGCCAGCGCAAACAAACTACTGCAGGCCGCGATGCTACCACCGGTGTTGAAAACTTCAGGCGCATAGGCGTCGAAGACGAACCACCACTCAAACAGGCGCCAAGGGTGATAAACCGGTGTGCCTAGCAACTCGAACCAAGGCAGCCCCAAGCGCGCCTGGTAGCCGAGCGCGGAAGCTGTCCATTGGGTAGCGCTCCATATCCCTGAAAGGGTAATGGTTAGAACCACCAGCACTTGGCCGTAAAGCACTGTTGTCGCTTGCATCCCTGAGCCCTGCCTCCATGACGAAGCACTCGGCACGAAGATGTGCCGCGGACGAGAGATTCGATACTGGCGAGGTGAGGGTCAAAGACCGATATGAAGGCAATTAAGAGTGGGTAGGAATTAGTAAATGCTCTGGGTACTGGAGCCCGAGACAGTAAGTAATGGCGTAGAACTTGATGCCGCTTTGCGGATGGGTTTGATGAGAATGAAAAATAGCGACCATCCCATAATGATCGCTACCAGTCAGATGTTGCTGCTCGCGAAGGGCTACATATTACGGCCCATTTGGAGGTGCCATGAGCAACCCGCGTTATCCCGAAGAATTCAAAATCGACACAGGTAAGCAGGTGAGCGAACGAAATCTGCCAATGACAGTGCAGAAAAGTTCACAATCTAATGGCGGATCATAAGAATATCTATCGGTTTTGCGTGCGACTGAATGGTGTCGGTTAGCGCGAATGGCTGGCGGTTTGAATGAGAGCCCTTAATAGGGCTTCATTGTGATGATCTTATCACCGAACGGCACAGCCCAGCCCAGCCAATGCTGTACGAGGTCAGTTGTTTTTTAGGCTTCGCTCCTCCCACCAGTCCCAAGTTTTGAGTGCGCCACGGCTCACCCGCCCCCCCAAGAATGCCAGCGATTCACTTATCATTGGGATGGATTTCCTGTTCACGATCCAGAAATCCGTCAGTTCAGTTTTTTTGTTTTGTAGCAAGTCCGCGATGGTTCGTCCGTTGAGGTGGGTCAGTGCTACGCCATGGCCGAAACAACCACCTGAGTAGATGATGCGCTCATCATTGACGAAGCTGATTTCAGGTACCATGTCGAGGTTAACTGAAACAGGTCCTCCCCAGCGGTAATCGATGCGTACGTCCTTCAACTGTGGGTAGATCCACTTCAGATGGGCTTCACAGTGCTGCCAGGTCATGGGCGAAGGAATTTCATCCATTGGAGAGGTGCGGTAAGCGAGTGCATCGCCGCCCCCCATGACAATCCTTCCATCTGCTGTTGGCCGGAAGTAATGCAGCATTTGTCGATTGTCGCCGAATGATTGGCGGTCTTTCCATCCGATACTCTCCCACTGCTTCTCGCTGAGGGGTTCGGTCACCACCTGATAGGTCCAGAGTGGAAACTGGCGGGTCTTTAATCTACGGGTATTCGGAACCTGACGAGAATAGGCATTGGTCGCTACCACGATCTTGTCAGCCGTGACACGACCGCCAGGAGTGTTGATGGCAACCGACGATGGGAGTCGTTCGATGCCAGACACATGTGTCATTTCATAGACGACAACGCCTGCCGATTCAGCTAAATTTTTGAGGGCTCGGACTTGCTTGCAGGGGTTGAGATGCCCGGTGCCAGTCTCATAGATTCCTCCATTAAAACGATCGGAGTGGAAATCCTGTTGGACGTGAGATTTGTCTTGCCAGGTCATGTCACCACCGATGCCAAGTTCCTGAAACAACTGGTAGGTCTTCTTCAGACGGTTTTGCTGCTGATTCGAGTAACTGATGCGTACGATTCCGTTGTGACAGTAGTCAGATTGGATACCGTTCTCTTCAATCAGGCTGCGGGTATGGGCGACCGCTTTTTCAAGGTAGTGATGAGCGTCGAGCAACTTTTGCTTACCCCAGCGCAGAAGAACCAACTCCGGTTCTAAACCGAACATCTTGGTACTAAAACCTGCGTTGCGGCCACTGGCACCAAAACCGACGACAGCGGCTTCCAGCACCACGACGTGAGCGTTGGGGTTGTCTTTCTTGAATTGCCAGGCACTGTTTAGGCCGGTGAATCCAGCACCGATGATGGCCACATCTACCTTCAAATCTTCCTTTAAAGAAGAGTTCGGAACGTAGTGTCCGCAGGTGTGCTGCCAGAAGGACTTGCTATCCAGGCGCGGGTCTTGGTGGCTCATTCTTGCAATCTCTTTTGTTAGCCATGATCGGGAAAGCGGTAACGGCTAGGTTTGTTATGAGCGCTCTGGACCAGATATTAATTGCCGGCCCTACAGGCGAACCTCTGTAAAGTTGGGCCTGAATAGGAGCGAGTTGGATCAGGGTAGTGGCAGGGAGGTGCTGGAGAATTGTCAGTAGGTGCCAGTATTTGAGCAAAGCGTGCCAACGGCCGGATAAGACAGATTTTTGGGCAGGCTGACAATAAAGCGTTAGCTGTTAAGCAGAATGGCCGCACGGTATTGATGAGGCGATTGGCCGGTCCATCGCCGGAAGGCTCGGGTGAAGGAAGCGGACTCCGAATAGCCTATCAACAAGGATATTTCCGTCATGGAGTAGCCTGAGTCCTTGATATATGCCATCGCAAGCTCGCGGCGCACATCTTCGACAAGTACGGAGTATTCAAGGCCGTGCTCTTTAAGGCGTCTCTGGAGCGTACGTCGACTCAAACGTAATTGCTGACAGACCTCAAATAGCGAAGGAGTACAACTACTCATTCCAGCAGCGATAATGCGGGTGATCTGCACCAGAAGCTCATCGGACTCAGTGCGCTCTCGGCGCTTTTGCTCAAGATAAGGTTCGAGAGCTGTATATAACCTCTCGTTACTCTTTTCCGCAGTCAGGTGCAAAATATCTACTGGCAAGTGGATTCGATTGCTGGGTTGTTTGAAGTAGAGAGGGCATTGGAAGATTCGTTTATGTGCTGAGATGTCCGCAGGGCGAGGATGCGTGAAGTCCACGCGGGTAGGCCGGGTACTGCAACCGGTTAGCAAGTTCAGCATGCGCAAAACACAGGTTAAGGAAAACTCAGAGTCCTGCCTGTAATGCTGGGTGGTTGGATTGGTGATTTGATATTCGATGCTGATAGTGTGATCGCTAACTTCAAAACTGAATTCCGCTCCCTGAGTAAAAACCACAATAAATCGGTGCAAAGCTTGCAAGGCCGCCTCGACGCTCGACGCACAAGCCAATGCATGGCCAAGAGCTCCGAAATCGTTGGCTTCGGTAAGTATTCCGAGTTCAATCCCGATGTTTGGGTTCGACCGCGCAGCAGCTTCCCAGAGCGCCACATACTGCTCGCAAGGTATCTCAATGTCTGCGCGTTCGAGTACCTGTTTATCGACTCCGATGGACGCGAGATGGGGTGCAAACGCTCTGCTGAAGCGGCGGAAAAAATCTTCGGATAGAACTGTCTGCTGTGGCTTCATATGCATCACAACCATTCAGCGATTTAGCGCACTGAATTGGCTGATAATCTCAACCACTTGGCGAGTGCCTTCACGAATTTCAATCAGTACCCGGCCGGCCTGGCTGGCCAGGTCCACACCATGTTCGACCCTTTGCTGGCTAGCCTGCATGCTATCTACAGCGCTTTGAGCTAACTCATGGTTGTGGCGCACCACATCATTAATCTCCAGTGTCGCCTGACTGGTGCGTGAAGCTAAGCTGCGTACCTCGTCGGCGACCACAGCAAACCCTCGCCCCTGTTCGCCCGCCCGGGCTGCTTCAATAGCGGCATTGAGGGCGAGTAGGTTGGTCTGATCGGCAATGCCCCGGATGGTCTGTACAATCGTTCCGATCTTCTGCGATTGCTGGCTGACAGCGCTGATGGATGTCGCAGCTGCGACCAGTTCGCCAGCGATCGCCTGCATCACTTCGACCGTTTGCTGAACAACATCCGCCCCGTGATGGGTGCTGGAGTCCGTCTGTCGAGAAGTATCGTAAGTGCGTTGAGCGGTTTCGGCCTCTGCTTGGTGGCGTAGCACCTGCTCGGTTATATCCGTGGCGAACTTGACCACTTTATACAGTCTGCCCTTGGCATCAAAAATTGGGTTGTAGCTGGCTTCTAGCCAGACCTCTTGACCGTAATTGTTATAGCGTTTGAACTGTCCGGAGATGTACTCGCCGCGATTGAGGCGGGCCCAAAACTCCTGATAGGTTGCCGAGGCTCCTTCTCTTGGATCGCAAAATAAGCGGTGGTGTTTGTTGCGTATTTCATCCAGGCGATAGCCCATGGTTGAACTAAAGACGTCGTTGGCGTAAAGGACTTCACCTTGCATGCTGAACTCGATTACGGCCATTGATCGCTTGATGGCCGTGACCAGTCCTGCTTGCTCTTGCTCACGGATAACTTGCTCGGTGATGTCTGTGGCGATCTTTACCACCTTGAATACTTCGCCGCTGGTATTTCTAACCGGGTTGTAGCTTGCTTCCAGCCAAACCTCCTCACCGCGCTTGTTCAAGCGAACAAATCGGTCGCTCAGAAATTCGCCGTTCACCAAACGACGCCAGAAATCCCCATATTCTCGGCTCGAGGCATAGTCTGGTTCACAAAAAATGCGGTGGTGTTTTCCACGAATTTCTTCCAGGCCATAGCCGGTGGTTGCAAGGAAGTTTGAGTTGGCGGTGAGGATGGTGCCATCCGTATGGAACTCAATTATTGCCATGGAGCGACCTAACGCTGCCAAGGTTGCTTGAGTCTCATTTAGTTCAGCCTGGCATTTCAGCAAAGCTTCATTAGTGCGCGAATTGAACATGGCGACCTCTCGACCTCGTTCTTGGGCAACGTTTGCGCATGACTACCGGCTTTGCGTGAGCTGGCGCCAAAAGGCGCTGAGGAGAAGCATCATGTCGTGGGGGCTTTGCGGGGATAGTCTCTGTTGGCTCTATCCCAGGGGCGAGGCCCAACGATAGGAGTCTCCTTTGACTCGGCTCTGCTGTTGGCATGGGCTAAGGTTAATAAATTTATCTTAATAAATAATTTTATCAAGATATTTTTTTAAGCGGCCCTAGCCACGGTTGTCAATGTTGCCGACCTCTATACCAGATAGCCGATGGACTGCTAGCAAATGGCCGTTTTAGAGCTTGTCCACAGGGTGATGGCAGCAGCCTTGCCGCAGGTGCGCTGGGTATATGCCATCCCCTAATTGCCTCTGAAAGCCGCATTACTAATGTTTGATAAATATTTATGTCTGAGTAAAAAATAAGTCACCCCGTAGGTTAAGAGGATGTGTTCATGGCGTTAAGCAAAGCGGCTGCGGTGGCTCATTACACGCGTCTGGCAGAGGAGGCGATGGCCTTATCTGCACAGGAATTGGTTGCGAAAGAAGCAGGTCTCAGGGCAGCTCCAGTTTCTGAAAACGAGACGAGCCTGGGTGTAAGAGGGGCTTTTGCAAAGACTTGTACTAATCGAGATGGCAAGGCTGGTCGATGCGTCCACTGCCTGCGGATGGGGGCTAAGGCCTGTCAGGCTTTGTGTGCCAAGTCGGATGGCAGCAGGGCTGTGTTCGGCCTGCATTTTGTCGGAAAGTAAAAAAATTTACTTCAATAAAAAAATAAATTTAGATAGTGTTTCGTTGTCATCGATAAAGCTTTTTAGCGGTTTGTACCATCCTGCTGAGGCTGCGATGAGGTTTTCGTGTAGTAACCCTGGCCTAGCCAAGCGCGCAGGCCACCAGCGAGACATCCTTACCATGAGCAACCGCACGTACATGTCCCGCGTCCACAGCGGCGCACGGATCTCCGTTTTCGCAAGTACATTTTTTGGCGCTGCCCTGCCGCTTAGCATTCAGGCCCAGACCTATGTCACGCCTGTCGCTGAAACGGGTGGGAATGAGTTGGTGCTTGAAGATGCCTCATCCATCACCGTTTCAACGGCAATCCCGAACTCGATTGCGGCACTGGCCGCCCGCAATCCTGGAAGCCATATTTCAGCGGAAAATCTCTCAATCAATACAGTCAATGCTATGGGGGTATCGGGAGAGGACGGAGGGCGTATCGACCTAGCCAGTGGTGGCGAGATCAACGTCGTGGGGACGTTTTCCACAGCTGTAGCGGCAGCGGATGCCGAAGTAAACATCTCAGGCTCCTCTGCGGCCAATCAATTTCGCATCAATGCAAGTGATACCAGCGTTGGTGTAATGGTTGGAGACAATGGCCATGTCACTCTCGATCACGCCTCCGTCACGGTAAACGATGACGGACTTTATGGAGTTTTAGCCCGGAGCCTGTTTGATAAGGCTTATTTCACAGCCTCAAATAGCGTGTTCTCTATGAATTCTCGAGACAGTACTGCGCTGAGGGCCGACTACAACGCGGTAATGAATGTCTCTGATAGCCAAATCATCACATCTGAGTCGGTTGGGGTCGGCATATACGCGCTGCATGGTGCTGAGGTGAACCTAACTGGTAACAGTAGTATCAGTACCGCTGGTCCATCAGCTGTAGGCGTGTTTGTTAGTGCCCAGGGCGCAGATCCTACCGTTGTCAATCTTGTAGCGGGTACGGGAAATCAAATCCAGATTAATACGGCGGGATTTATCGGCTTTGGTGTTTATGCACAAGGTGCTAACTCGTTTGCTAACCTCGATGGCGTATCAATCAATACAACTGGCCCCAATGCAGCCGCTGTGCGTGCAGATGACGGTGCAATAGTCACTTTGAATCAGGGGCGATTGACCACGTCTGGTATGGAAAGCTATGGGCTGAATGCTAACGACATGGGCACCCATATCGATGCCCGTGATATGGACATTTCTACTTCTGCAGACTTGACCAGCGGTATCGCTCTGCTAGACGGTGGGCGAGTAAGTTTGAGTGGCAATAGCAGCATCGTCACCAGTGGATCTGGAGCTGTTGGCGTAGGGGTAAGTAGCCTAGGCGCAAATCCTACTGTGGCCAATCTTGTGGCGGGTATGGGGGGGCAGATCCAGATCGGCACTGTTGGCGAAGCCAGCTATGGCGTATTTGCAGAGAGATTAGGCTCGGCCGTCAATCTTGAAGGTTTTTCGATCAATACCTCCGGTCTCTTTGCAGGAGCTGTGCGTCTGGATGACGGTGCTGTAGCTGTTCTTAAGGACGGTAGCGTGACCACAACTGGCTCTATCGCCGACGGCCTGATGGCTCTTGGCAGTGGTGCCCGTATCGACGCTCATAATATAAGCATCTCTACTTCTGGAGAGTTTTCCTCAGGCGTTTATCTGCAAGACGCTGGGCGCATGAGTCTGACGGGAAGCCTCATTGAGGCAGATGGTGAAGGCGCCGCCGGGGCCTACCTCACTGGTGGGGGAGAAGTTCTCGATCTGCATGGCTCGCAGCTGAGCAGTGCCCAGAGCTATGGTATCTACAGTCTGAGTAGCGGTGCTGAGATCAACTTGGTGGCTTCTACCGTAACTGGTGCAACTGGTGCCGTTTACGTTGATACCTCCGGTGGTGCTGGTGATACTGTTCTGCTGTCTGCTTCGCAAAACTCCAGAGTCGACGGAGACATTTTCGCCGCAAGGGGATTTTCCGGAAGTTTCAGTGGATCAGCTTTGAATGGTCATGTTGTAGCGCTCTCGCCCAGCACTTTGACCGACAACATCGTTTTGAACTTCACTGACGGCTCGACCATGACCGGGAGTGCTTCAGGTGTTTCCCATGCCGGTTTCACTGACTCGACGTGGGTGATGACAGACTCTTCTAGCCTTACTGGGTTGTCTTCGTCTGCTGGCGGTTTGAGCTTGAGCAATGGCCAAGTGATTTTCGCTGCTCAAGGAACAAACTACAAAACGCTGACTGCATCGGCACTTGATGGGCACGGTGCATTTGAGTTGAATGCCTCCCTAAATCAGGGTGGCAGTAATTCTCAATCGGATCTTATTCACGTCATAGGCAGCACCTCAGGTAATTATCAGCTGGGTATCAACAACACCGATGGTTCCGGGGCGAGAACTCAGGGCGATGGCATTCGAGTTGTACAACTGGATGATGTTAGCAACAGCGCATCATTCGCGCTTCGCCGTCCGGTTGTCGCTGGGGCATATGAATACTTCCTCTACCAGGGGGGAGAGGCTGATGCGGATGACTGGTACCTACGTTCGGATCTCGTCGCGAGCAATTCGGGTGGGGAGCCTGCATACAATCCGTCTGTCGTAGGGTACTCGGCTGGTTCTTACGTTAACCGGATGTACGGCTTCGATACTATCGGAACTCTGCATCAGCGAATTGGGGATCAAGCGGCTTCAAGTGAGTCTGGAGCTAGTCAGGAATCTTGGGCTCGGGTCGGTGGGGGGGAGCGTAAGTTGCAGCCGGGACGCTTCGGCTATGATACCGATACTTGGTTTGCCCAGTTTGGCAGCGACCTTTATCAGGCCTATAACGCCGATGGCAGCCACACCCGTGTAGGTGTCATGGCGACGCTGGGGCAAACAAATGTTAACACCGGTGACTCATCGCGTAGTCAGCGCTCTGGTCTTAACGATTATGCCGGCAGCATGACTGCTAAGGCTTATGGTGCCGGTGCGTACTTCACCCATTACCTAGAAGATGCTTCGTACGTGGATGTGGTCGGGCAATTCACCCATTTTTCAAATGACTACTCCAGTATCTACGGAAGTAAGGCTAGCCAAAGCTCTAATGGGGTGACGCTTTCGGTTGAGGCCGGCAAGCCCTTTAAAGACGATAGCGGATGGTATGTTGAACCTCAGATTCAGTTGATGTACCAGCATTTACGCTCTGCCGATGTTGATGACGCTACCGTTGTAGTGAAGGGAGGGAATGACAGCACGGGCCTTGTACGTTTGGGCACGCGTATCGGCTATGACGGCGTTGCTTCATCCAATTTGCGCCCGTATCTGAGCGCCAATGTGCTGAGTAGCATAGGCTCTGCTCCGAAGGTCAATGTCGGCGGAGTCAATATACAAAATGACTACAGCCAGCAGTGGGGCGAGGTGGGTGGCGGCATTAGCGGCGAAATCGCTAAAAATATTTCTATCTATGCCGATCTGCACTACCAGAGAGCCTTCGATGGTGACATGCATGGAATTGGCGGTAGTTTTGGCGTGCGGATGGACTGGTAGCAGCGCGTAGTCTGAAAGCGATGTGTGAGGAGGTCCAGAGGCATGTTGAATTATGTCTATGTAACCTCCTAAAACCTGATGAGTCTCATAATCGTGAGTCACTCCGGGTGTATTGTGGCGTTTCTTTTTGGCAAATTGGGGGGCAATGCCTGCAGCGCCTTGAAAGCCACCTCGCGGCTTGGGTAGCTGCCATAAAGCACGGCATAGCGGGTTTCCCCGTCCTGCTTGCGTTCGGCCAGGCGCAGCGGCTGTTTAGGATGGCGTTCGAGCAGGGCTTGCATAAATTCGCGGCTGCTGCCTTCAACCAGCTGGATGGTGTGGCGGCGCGCTGTAATCTTGGGTTTGCTTTCGCCGCCACGGCCATTGCCGAGGGTGGCGGGATCGATAGGCTTGGGGGTCTCGATCAGGGTCTTGCTCGGTTTAGCCGGGATGGCTTTGGCCGGCTGGCGCAGGTCGGTTGCGGGGGCCTCAATGCCCTTGTCGAACAAGGCATGGGCCTGCTGCGGCAGGTGGTCGTAACCATTGGCCTGACCGAGCAGGCGCAGGTCGCGGTATTTGCCCAGGCTCAGGTTGGCCAGGCCGACACCGTCGCGCGCCACGGTGGGGCGCAGAAACACCATCAGGTTGCGCTTTTGCCGGGCTTCGCGGGTTGAGCGGAACAACCGGCCGACTCCGGGAATGTCACCGAGCAGCGGCACCTTGCTCTCGCTGCTGGTGATGTCGTCCTGAATCAGACCACCGAGCACGATCACCTGGCCGTCATCGGCCAGCACGGTGCTCTTGATCGAGCGCTTGTTGGTCACCAGGTCCACGGCCTGGGCATTCAGCCCAGTGCTTGGGGCGATGGAGGATATTTCCTGCTCGATCACCAAGCGCAGGGTGGCGCCTTCATTGATATGCGGGGTGACCTTAAGGGTTACGCCGATATCCTTGCGTTCGATGGTGGTGAAGGGATTGCCCGAACCAGCGGAGTCGGTGGTGTAGGAGCCGGTCTGGAACGGTACGTTCTGCCCGACCAAAATCTCGGCAGCCTGGTTGTCCAGGGTCAGCAGGGTTGGGGTTGAGAGCAGGTTGCTTTTACCGTTCGACGACAATGCGGTTATCAGTGCGCCGAAGTTGTCGTTGCCTATGCCAAAAATCGCCCCATTGGGCAGCGCCGCAGCGAGTCCGCCGGGAGACTCGTTGGCGATGGCTCCGAGCAGGGTGCCGACCGATAGCCCGGTGTTGCTGAAGTTGACGCCACCCAGGCCACCGCTGCCGTTGCGGCCATCGATGGCCCACTGTACGCCAAGGGCGTCATTGATATCGCCGGACATTTCGACGATGGCCGCCTCCACCAGCACCTGAGCGCGGGGTATGTCCAACTGACGGACCAGATCCTCGAACATATTGACGATATCAGCTTCAGCCATGATGACGATGGCATTGAGGCTTTCGTCCGCGCGGATCATCAGCTTCAGCGGCGTGGCGTTTTCACTGCCCTGGCTCCGGCTCAAGTTGTCGCCGAAGTCGCCGAGGGTTTTCGCCATCTCCTTGGCATCGCCATGGCGCAGACGGATAACCCGGGTATTGGTTGAACGCGAGCTGGGCGTGTCGAGGCTCTGCGCCAGCTTCAACAGGCGCACGCGGGCATCGCTGGGACCGAGCAGCAGCAGCCGGTTTGCGCGGGTATCTGCAATCACTTGAGCACCGCTGGCCTGGGCGTTTTTCAGCGAGCTGTTGATCACCGCTGCCAGCTCATGGACCCAGGCATGGCGCAGGTCATAGACGCTGAAGTCGTCCTGATTCTGGCTGTCCAACTGGCGGATGATTTCGTCGATGCGGGCGATATTGGCCGGAGTATCGCTGATGATCAGGCTGTTAGATGAAGGCACTGCGGCCAAGTGACCATAGTTGGCCACTAGCGGGCGGATCAGCGGCAACAGGTCGTTGGCGGCGCCATGCTGTACCTGCAGCACGCGGGTTTCCAGATTGCCACGGCTGCCCGCGACCGTCTTGGCATCGCCACTGGGAATGATGCTCAGCTGATTGCCTTGGGGCATCACGGCGAAACCATGGGTGCTCATCACCGATAGGAACAACTTGTAGACTTCGGAGAGGTTCATCGGCTGCTGGGCGATTACTGTGACCTGACCTTTAACTCGAGGATCAATGATGAACGTCTGCCCGCTAATACTCGCTATTTGCTCGATAAAATCGCGGACTTCCGCGTTCCGCATGTTAATAGTCCAGCGATCCTCGCTCCGAGTCGGTGCCTCGGTCGATGCATTGGCCTGGCTGACTATGCTGACCAGCAGAGCCATGTGCAAGACTAGCTGCATGAACAGGCGCAGCAGGGTGCGTGAGCTCACGGTGGTACCGCCCTTGTATACAAGGGTGGTACCACATATAGGGTGACGACCATAGCGGGCTAGGGCGCCGATCAGGCTAGCTAGCAAGTCCATCAAGTTTCCTTTGCCATGTAACGAATTTGTCAGTGAGAAAACATTGCAGAGGCTGCTTAGCAGCGCTACGGGTTACTAGGGCAAAAGTACTTCGCTCAATGTGTGGCGAAGTTGGGCTGCTTCAGTTGGTCACAACGATCAATAGCAGGCAGGCTAGTCCGATTAACTAAGCTATACCTTCATGGTTTGGTCCAGATCGCCACCACCTCTCCTTCGCCAAGAATCAAGCCGTTTTGGGCGTGATTCTTAAACAGCACCTCAACCTTTTCTAGTTCTCCCAGTGGACGGATATTCACCGCCCAGCGGATGAAGCTGTCTTCGCTGTTGGGGTCATCGGCTCCCGGTTTCAGAATGTTCTCCTCCCAGTCGCCCCAGTCGAAGAATCCGGCACGCAACAAAATATGCCGCTGATGCAGTTGGCCGCCGACACTTTCGGTGATACGCAGTACGTACTGGCAGCCGGCATCTGCGCAGTACAAGTTGTATTGCTCACGCAGCTCTTGCAGGTCGCTGGCCTGGGTTGGGTCGTAGAGACGTATTAGGTTGCCAGTGTGCGCGTAGGGGGCATGTACCAAGGTCAATTCGGGTGTGGTGCGACTGATTGAGCCGAACAAACTGATAACCGGCAACTGGTGCTCGATGGGCAGATCCCCGGGACCGGAGCACATGGGGCGCTGAGGGCAGGGCGCAGGGTAGGGCACAGTATCGTAGCGGTTCTGATCGTAGTTCCAGCGCTGCAATTGATTGGTTGTGGCATCGTAGTGGATTTTCCCAGGCCGATTGCTGTAGCCCTCCAGGTGAGTTTGGACGCGCGAGACGTAAGCATCGGCTAGCATCGCGTATATGTGGCCCGCCTCAAGATGGGTCCCGCCTCCGTGCGTGGCATCCTGCTTGTGCTGCTTGATTGTGCCATCAGGGGCGTAGAGGTAGGGGGCGATAAACTCGCTGCGATTCAGATCATAGCCCCAAGTAGAGCCAACATTACCGTTGATACTGGAATCACCTGGCAGACTGGCAGCATAGGGGAAGCGCTTGGAACCGGCTGGAAAATGGCTGTTGAAGTCACTGTCGAAGGTTTTCTGAAAGTCCTCGCCGGCATGCCCCAGGCCAAAGGCATGGGCCATTTCATGGTGCATTATACCGTCCCAGTCATGTCCTGTTCCCAGACCACTGCCTCCCACCCCACCAAAGATGTTGTCGTCTAAAATCCGACCGTAATAGTGGGCAATATCCTCCTCACCATTGGCCGCCATCAGAAGTTCCAGGTAATCGTAGACACCCTCGATGATCCGGTAGCCATCGCAACCTGCACTCAGTGGCTGGTCGTTCTGACAGTGGGGCCATGCGAGCAGGAACTCCCCGGGAGATTGTTCTGTCGGTCTCAAAGCCAACCGGTCGAGTTGCAGAGGAGGCAAAGCTCGGTAGTCCAAACGGCTTACTGGCAACCGTGCAACATATTCATCACGGTGTTTGGTGCTCATGGCCAAGCTCCCTGCAGGTAGGCTGTCCAGTGGTCGGGAAAACAGCACGACAGGTACGCTATTGAAAGTCAGAATATTGGGCGCACCGACGCTTGGACGCTCTATGCTCAGCTGCTGTTGGCCGTGCAGTAGGCGGATTTGCATACCGGGATTTATCCAGGCAGCCGGTATGCGGACGCTGTGAGCCAGAGTGAAAGGTGCGGGACGGTTGCCTGCGGTCTTGTCTAATTGATCCGGGCCCTTCAACTTGAGATTGCCGAGCATTCCCCCCAGGCGATCTAGTACTTCTATAGTCAGTACTTGGCTGTCGTTTTCCACTCGAGCAACAAACAGAGCATCGCGCTCGGAGACCAGACGAAAGAACCGGTCTTCGGGGCGCAGAACATGGGTTTGCGCGATATAGACATCGAGCAAGTGTGCCGGGCTAGACGTGGACGGTGGTTCGGTGGGCGGTACCGGAGGCGAAACTGTTGGAGTACCTGGCGGGACATCGACATCGGACGTTGGGCTTACAGGGCTAGTATTGTTCGTATTGTCGCTGCCCTTGGAGGACTTACTCCCTCCCTTACTCTCGAAGCAACCGTTCAACACCAGTGTCGCAAGAAGTAAGCATGAAAGTTTTCTCATTTAGCAGAAGTCTTTCTCTCGTGGGTTTATGGAATGTGACAGTGCGCGACGACTGACAGCCGGAAGCAGCAGTTGGGTGGTTCATTTAGGCCGACCTATCGGTCAGCCCCTGCTGGTAGGCAAGCGAAACTGAGGTAGGGCCTCACTGACGACAAGTAGGAGCATGAGGGACCGCAGGCATGTTCCTGGCTCTGTGTGGTCTAGTTTTGCGTTTCTGATAAGTGATGGTGAGAGCCGCTTCGGACATTTCACTTGTTATTTTTGGCCATTTCGTTCGAGCGGGACAGTTTCGATGAGGAGATGGAGGCAACCGCCGCACATGATTATTAGGGCGCTGTCCAGCTTGCCACTACTTCTCCTTCTCCGGAGAGCAATCCTTGCTGGGCTTGATCCTTGAAGAGTATTTCTACTTTTTCAAGGTTACCCTGAGGGCGGATATTCACCGACCAGCGGGTAAAGCTGTCGCCGCTATTGGGGTTGTCTGCTCCTGCTTTAAGGATGTTTCGCTCCCACTGGTGCCATTCGAAGAATCCGGCCCGAAGTAAAATATGGCGATGACGCAGTTGACCGTCGATCCTTTCGCTCAGACGAAGTACGTACTGGCAACCGGCATCTGCGCAGTACCAATTGTAATGCTCACGCAGCTCCTGCAGGTCGCCAATAAGGGTGGGGTCGTAGAGCCGTATCAGGTTTCCGTTTCGCGAATAGGGGGGGTGAATTAGATTTAGCTCGGACGTGGTACGACTGATTGAGCCGATTAGGGTGATGACTGGCACGTCGTGCTCGATAGGAATATCGCCAGGACCATAGCATGCGGGGCGTTGTGTGCAGGGTGTCGGATAGGGCACTGGGTCATATCGATTCTGATCATAGTTCCAGCGCAGTAGCCTATTGGTGGCCGCATCGTAGTGAATCTTGCCAAGTCTGTTGATATAGCCCTCTAGATGAGTTTGGATGCGTGAAACGTAGGCGTCGGCAAACATTGAGTATAGGTAGCCGGCTTCGCGATGACCTGCGCCACTTTGCATCGGGTCTTGCTTATGCTGCCTGATTGAACCATCGGAGTTATACAGATAGGGAGGGATGAACTCTCGTCGGTTCAGATCGTAGCCCCAAGTGTCACCAACATTTCCATTTTCTCTGGAGTCTCCGGGAGAGCTTGCGGCATAGGGGAATTGTTTGGATCCGGCGGAGAAGTGGCTGTTGAAGTCCCTGTCGAAGATTTCCTGAAAGTCCTCGCCAGCATGCCCCAGACCGTAAGCGTGGCCCATTTCGTGATGCATTACATCCAGCCAACTGTCGCCTACACCTACATCGCCACCACCCAGTCCTCCCCATATCTCGCTGTAGCCGTTTTGCATCCGCCGCTCGTTAAAGACCAAACCGTAATAGTGGGCTATATCCCCCTCGCCATTGGCCGTTTTGAGTAGATCCAGATAGGCGAGAATTCCTCCCATAGCTCGGTAGACGTCGCACTCCGGACTTTGCGATTGGGTTCGCGGACAATCCGGCCATACGGGTAAGAGCAAGCCGGGAGATTGATCGTTCGGTTCCAAGACCAGTCTGTCGAGCAGTAGTGGGGGCATGGCTCGATAGTCGAAGCGATTCACAGGCAACCGTGCGGCATATTCCTCACGGTGTTCGTGGCTCATGGCCAGGCCGTCTGGAGGTAGGCTGTCGAGGGTTCTACCAAACAGCACAAAAGGTACGCTGTAGTAAGTCAGCACATTCGGTGCGCCGACGCTGGGGTGTTCAAGAGTCAACTGTTGTTGGCCGTGCAGCAGACGAATCTGCATGCCAGGATGTACCCAATTACCAGGTATACGGGCACTGTGGCCCAGGGTAAAAGGAGCAGGGCCATTGCCGGCAGTTTTATCCAGTTGCTCAGGTCCTTTCAGCGCGAGATTGCCAAGCAGCCCACCTAGGTGGTCAAGCACTTCAATAGCTAGTGTTTGGTTATCGTTTTCCACTCGTGCAATAAACAAGACATCACGCCCGGCGACCAGCCGAAAGAAACGATCCTCGGGTCGAAGCACATGGGTCTGCGCGAGATAAACGTCGAGCAGATGCGCTGGGCTTGCTGTGGATGGCGGTTCGATAGGAGGAATTGTCGGAGGATCCACAGGTGGTGTTTGTGGCGTGACAGGAGGTGTTGTTATCGGTTCATCCGGTGGGCCGATATTGTCGGGAGGTACGCTGATAGGGTTGGTGGTATTGCTATCGTTTTTCTCCTTGGGAGATTTACTACCTCCACCACTGTCGAAACAGCCATTTAGGGTCAGTGCAGCAATAAGTAAACATATGAGTCGCAACATGTAACAAAAGTGTCCTTTTTGTATTTTTCTGAAATATAAAGCTCGGCGCGGAGGTACCTCTCGCCTGATGGGCAAACGTTGGAGCCACAGTGAGGTGGCGTGCGAGGCTTTAGATTGAGGCACACTAGAAACCCCCACTAGGTAGTACCGGTTAATGCCCAAAATTGTGTTGCCGGTTTCCCTTGCTCATGTCCGTGCGAACTTCAGCCGTATCCACCTCCTGAACTATTCCGGCCCAGGCTTATGATCATTGTTTTGCTCTATTCAGTCGGAAAGTGAGAGCTGTATCGGACATTTCGCTTGTCATCTTTGGCCAGCATCGCTGATGCGGGATAGAGTTGGCACAGTGAAGGAGGCATGGTTGTTATGCGCACAAAAATGAGCGGAGAGGGTAGGTGTCCGGTGCTGTTTTCTCAGAGCTATCTTGAGTTCATGGCAGAGCAGGGGCACTCGATTGAGCATGTGTTGCGAAGTGCCAAGATTCCTTTCGCTTCTGTTCAGCCTAATATGGGGCTGACGTATAGTGAGTACATGCGGCTCTTGGACGAGGTGCATGTGCGCTTCGGAGGAGAGGGGATTGGTCTGGAGCTTGGGAACCGCTTGCCACTCACTGCACTGGGCAGCTTTGGGCATGCAGTTCTGGCGAGCGCCACATTAGGTGACGCGCTTAGGCTCTGTGAGCGCTTTTGGTTACTGTATGGTATTGGCATGTCATTTTCTATGGATGTGATTGATGGAATTTGCGTGTTGGATGTCCAGTTGTTGCCATTGATTCCTGAGCGGCATCGGCAGATTGAGTTGGAGTATGCTCTGACGGGGATATATCGAGCATGTGTGCTTATGCAACCAGAGCTGCTAACAACTAGTGAGACCTGGTTCGATTTCGCAGTTCCTCCCTATGTTGATAAGGCGCGTTTGTTTCTTGGGACGGTGCGTTACGACATGCCTGCTTGCCAGATTCGCTTTCCCGCTTTGTTGCTGGATACTCCACTGATGTTGGCTCATCCGGCCGGACAGAAGCTTGCCGTAGCGAGGTGTGAGGAAGAGGCAGCTCTTCTGGGCCGTTCTGACGTAGCAGGGGATGTGTTGCGGGCGCTGAAGCGGCAAGGTAACCGGTATCCAGATTTCGAACAGGTAGCCAGACAGTTGAATATGACTGCTAGGACATTGCGTCGTCGATTAAAAGAGGAGGAGGCGAGCTTTTTGGAGCTGCTCAACAGCGTGCGTCGGAAGGATGCAATGAGCCTGTTAGCGAATCCAGATGTAGATATCTACCAAGTGGCGGAGAAAATGGGGTATGTCGATCCGGCTAACTTCACCCGGGCATTCCGACAATGGGTTGGGCAGACTCCTAGTCAATATCGTAAGGCCAGCCATCCCGACCTGTTCCAAGTTTAGTGGACTAGCCATCCTCTTAGGCATCCCCTGCCTAGGCTTTGAAAATTAGGACGAAACCATCCAATGATTCACCCTGAAATCCAAGTCTGAACTTTCAAGCGAACCGCTGAGCAAGTTAATCTAAAAAGCCTGAAAGCCCTGCCCTTATGAGCGGGGCTAGCTTAAATGCGACTCTATCGTCCGGATAGGCTTACGATGCGTTGCCGGTATTCGGCAGGATCGTCCGGATTGGTTTTGCACGTAGTCGGCGATGAGGCTTCAGACACTCTTGCCAAAATCGCTTGTTCATCTACCTCGTCAATCAACTCTAACTGCATAAAGCGCTGAGCGTATTGCTTGTATATATTGGCGCGAATGAAGAGGGCGAAAAGATGTGGGTCAATATGCGATTTTTCGCACATACAGACCATGATGTTAACTGCTTCAGAAAGTGTTTTACCTTTCTTGTAGGGGCGGTCTACGGCTGTTAGGGCCTCGAAAATATCCGCAATTGCCATCATACGAGCAGGGAGGCTTATTTGCTCGTGATTAAGACGTTTCGGATAGCCCGTGCCATCTAATTTCTCATGATGCCCTCCAGCTATCTCGGCAACGCATTGCAAATGCTTAGGAAATGGAAGGCGGCCGAGCATCATGATTGTCTGCACCATATGGTGGTTGATGATGTAGCGCTCTTCGGGAGTCAGCGTGCCTGAAGTAGTACTTAGGTTATAGAGTTCGCCTCGGTTGAACTTGTACTGCGGTACATTGAGATTGAAGCCCCATGGATTGTCAGGCGCAATTAGCTCTTGCTCAGGGCGTTCGATGAGGTGTTCTGGACGATCGTCAAGCAGAAACTCCTCCACTGGAAGTGGCTGAGGTGGCAGTTGCCGTAAGCGTTGTTCCTCTTCCCAGGAGACACCGAGGCGATTGTCTAGTGTGCGCAGCCAGCGACGCTTGGCGATTTGTACAAGGCGAGTTTGATCGGCGTCGGTCATCGCCTCACCGCCTCGGTTGGCACAGGCGATAAAGGAGAATTCTTCGTCTAAGGTCTTGAGTTCAGCGTCTCTTATATTAGCTTGTTCTGTCTCGCTCCCGCCCTCAGCAAGGTTTTTCCAATAGAGAATCCAGGCGTCGCGCTTGAGTACCTCGAAGCGCATGCGCACCTCATGGATACGGTCGTAAATCGTTTCCAGTTTGGTTGCTTTATCGACTACGTATTCGGGGGTGGTCACTTTGCCGCAGTCGTGTAACCACGCAGCGATATACAGAGCTTCCCATTCTTCTTCATTGGGTTGATAGCTACTGAACTCCGGGGCGTCGCTATCTGCTGCAGCACGAGCAAGCATCATTGTGATTTCTGGGACGCGCTGGCAGTGACCTCCTGTATAGGGACTCTTTGCATCAATGGCGCCAGCAATGAGTTGGATGAAGGCATCGAGTAGCAGCTTTTGCTTTGCGAGTAGCCGTTGGCTATCAATGCATAGGGCGGCACTTCCAGATACTGCGTCTACGAAAGCTACTCGCTCTGTGGTGAGCATGCACTCGCTTTTTCCCTCGTCATCGCGTTGGAATAAAACCAGTACTCCAACGGTTTCCTGCTGGCGGTTGTGCAGGCCAGTTGCAATGAGTTGCACTTGAGGGCTGCCAATAGCCGAGAGCAGCTTCTGCAGCCCCCTCGACTTGCTGAGATCCATGGGCATTGCAATGCTGGCTCCGCCGCTTGCAGCGTTACGCAACCAATCGGGAAGGGCGTCGTCACCCAAGGCGAACCCTTTAATACCCAGCTCCTCGGGCGTATGTGCTTGGCCATCTAAAACGAACCCCTTAGGGTCTAGACGCTTGCTATCGGCGTCGTAAAGGTAGATCAGCCCTCCTTGAGCCCCGCTGATAGCTACTGTGGAGTTGAGTACTCGCTTCAGAAGGGCGTCAAAGTTGGTTTCTGCGGAAAGACTTGCAGCGATATCGAGGAAGCGCCCAAGGGTTTCCTTCATCTGCCTCATAGATACCGCAAGTTGATCTACTTCGAGGATGAGCGAACGACCGTTAGAGGGGCGACTGAAGTCGAATCGCTTTATCGCCTCGGCCTCTCCAACTAATTTTCTCAACGACTTTGCGATGTGGTGGGAGGCTAACCAACTAAACGAAAGAGCCAGTAGCAGAGTGGCGAGGGTAATCAGCGCTCCTTGCTTGCGCGCCCGATAGGCGTCGGCCAACAGTTCGTCTTCAGGTATCAACATTGCGAGGTGCAGCCCGTTCGGGCCGCCTTCTTGAATATGCCGCTGAGCCATAGCCCAGCGCCGCTTAGCTAGCAAAACTGTCCCTTGAGCTTGGCGGCTGAAGTATTTCTCGAGCAACTCGCCTAGCAGCGGGTTTATGTCGCGAGCCTTTACCAATGTCTTGTGGTAGCCATTTGCACCAATCAGCCGGGTGACGTCAGGGTAGGCCACCACATTGCCCTTCGTGTCGACAAGAACCAGCTCGCTGTTCGGTGTGGCTCGATGTGTTGCGAGGGTCTCAGAGAGGGCAGCTAGGGTTAGGTCTGCGGCCAGTACCGCAGTATTTCCACTGCGGCGGGCTAGGGTGGTGCCGACTTCGTCTGTTGAGAAAAAGACGTAAGGCTCTGTGGTGATTTGATTGTCACCCATGCTGGCTTGCTTGAACCAGCCACGTTCACGAGGATCGTAATTTTCATCGGTTCGTTCGCGCCGGCTGATTTCATTTAGCTCGTCGTCATAAAAAAGATACTCAGCCCGTATTATTTGATTCTCTCGATGGATAGACCAAACCTGATAGGAGGCACCTGGAGGCGCCTCAAAGCGTTGTTTGAGTGCGCCGCTGTCCAACGGACGCACCATGAAGAAATCACCGTTGCGGTAGCCCAAGTAAAGGGAGTTGAGCATGGGGTTGTCGCGCAGGGCTT
>Ga0116211_1000261_pt1 | contig 31158 bp, 24 predicted proteins | sample SaghotsprinmetaG_FD_94484 | JGI IMG/M metagenome (GOLD analysis project Ga0116211, IMG submission 94484) | Hot spring microbial communities from South Africa to study Microbial Dark Matter (Phase II) - Sagole hot spring metaG | ecosystem: Environmental > Aquatic > Thermal springs > Hot (42-90C) ... | reverse complement strand
GGCAGAACCCGGCTCTGGAAGTTGGTGTCGGTGAAGTAGCGCAGCTTCTTCGCACGGATCGGAGCGAGACCTGAGAGCATCACTACGGCCTCGTCGCTGGGCAGTTGCATTACCTCGCCCGGGGTCAGCAGTGGGCGGGCGGTTTCCTGGCGCGAGACCATCAGATGGCCCAGCCAGGGCGCCAGGCGGTGGCCGGCATAGTTGCGCTGCGCGCGCAGCTCGGTGGCAGTGCCCAGGGTCTCGGAGATGCGCTTGGCGGTGCGTTCGTCGTTGGTGGCGAAGGTCACCCGCACGTGGCAGTTGTCGAGGATCGAATGGTTCTGGCCGTAGGCCTTGTCGATCTGGTTCAGCGACTGCGAGATCAGAAAGGCGCGCAGCCCATAGCCGGCCATGAAGGCCAGCGCCGTCTCGAAGAAGTCCAATCGCCCGAGTGCCGGAAACTCATCGAGCATCAGCAGCAGCTTGTGCCGCCGCTCGATGCCGTCGGAACCGTCGAGCGACTCGGTCAGGCGCCTGCCTACCTGGTTGAGGATCAGGCGGATCAGCGGCTTGGTGCGGCTGATATCCGAGGGCGGCACCACCAGGTACAGCGACACCGGATGCTCGGCCGAGATCAGATCGGCGATGCGCCAGTCGCAGCGTGAGGTGACCTCGGCCACCGTCGGGTCACGGTACAGGCCGAGGAAGGACATGGCCGTGGACAGCACGCCCGAGCGCTCGTTGTCGCTCTTGTTCAGCACCTCCCGCGCCGCAGAGGCCACCACCGGATGCGGCGCATCGCCCAGGTGCGGCGTGGTCATCATCTGGTGCAGGGTCAGCTCGAAGGTGCAGGCCGGATCGGAGAGGAAGTTGGCAACGCCGCGTAGGGTCTTGTCCTGGCCGGCGTAGAGCACGTGCAGGATGGCGCCGACCAGCAGCGCATGGCTGGTCTTCTCCCAATGGTTGCGCCGCTCCAGTGCGCCCTCCGGGTCGACCAGGATATCGGCGATGTTCTGTACGTCGCGCACCTCGTGTGCACCGCGACGCACTTCGAGTAACGGGTTGTAGGCGGCCGAGGCCAGGTCGGTGGGGTTGAACAGCAGGCAATGGGAGAAACGTGAACGCCAGCCTGCGGTCAGGCTCCAGTTCTCGCCCTTGATGTCGTGGATCACCGCCGACGCCGGCCAGGAGAGCAGGGTGGGTACCACCAGGCCGACCCCCTTGCCCGAGCGCGTCGGCGCGAAGGTCAGCACATGCTCGGGGCCTTCGTGGCGCAGATACTGATCTTCGAATTGGCCGAGGAACACACCCGTAGGTTGGGTCAGGCCAGCTTTGCGCACCTCATCGGCATCGGCCCAACGTGCCGAACCGTAGGTGGTGACGCGGCGTGCCTGGCGCGCGCGCCAGATAGCCATACCAATGGCCACCACCAACGCCAGCAGGCTGCTGCATGCAGCGATGCTACCGCCTACATTGAAGACCTCCGGCGCGTAGGCATCGAAGACGAACCACCACTCGAACAGACGCCAGGGATGATAGACCGGTATGCCCAACAGATCGAACCAGGGCGCCCCCAGGCGGGCCTGGTAGCCAAGCGCAGCAGCCGTCCACTGCGTAGCACCCCACACCCCGGACAGGGTAATGGACAACACCACCAACACCTGGCCGTACAGCACCGTCGTCGCATGCATCCCTGAACCCGACCTCCCAGACAAAGCACGCGGCACGCCGATGTGCCGCGGGCGAAAGGTTCGGTACTGGGAGAGGAGGGGTCAAAGACCGTTTCGGCGGGGACTAAGAAGGTTGGGACAACACAGCTGACTGTGGCGGTTGGCGGATAAGCTCAGCAGGGTGTGTACACGAGGTAGATGTCGACCCGAAGCTGCACCTGGCGACGGGCAGAAACCGGCTAACTTCTGCCTGATGCGACAGGTACAAAACGGCCAATGGCGGTCATCGGTCGCTTTCGAAACAAAAAGCAATTTATGCCCTTACGCTCGTATCAACCATAGATAGGAGCCGGGGTAACTCGACGTGGAAACTTGTGAGGCCCTCTACCGACGTGCACCAGATTCGGCCTTTGTGGGCCTCGATGATGGAGCGGGTGATAGCTAGGCGCTCGCTGGCCTGCTCGACGGCTCCGTCCTGACCCTGGAGGCCACCTGCCGGCGCCTGGTGCCCAGCATCCTCGGTCAACTGACGGTGGGTATGGCATGACAGCCTGCATTTGTGGCGGGCAGGGCATGCCAGCTATTGCTGGAAAGTCCGGTCGGTCGGTGAGGCGTTACTGCGTCGAGAAGGGACTGGTTTGAGCTGCGACGCGTGCGTGCAGCCAACATGGATTTCGTAAACGCAGATGGAGGAGGGCGGTGGGCCGATGAACCACCACCCGGGCACTTATTCCACTGCCTCGTAGGGCAGACCGACATAGTTCTCGGCGATGGTGCGGCGGCCGGCTTCGGAGCCGACGAAGTAGTCCAGTTCGGTCTGCTGCATACGCCGGCTGAAGGCGTCGGTGTCTGGGAAACGGTGCAGCATCGAGGTCATCCACCAGGAGAAACGCTCGGCCTTCCAGATCCGCCGAAGGCAGATTTCCGAATATTTCTCCAGCAGCTCCGTGCGGCCTTGCTGATGGACCTTGAGCAGTATGCGATACAGCGTGCTGACGTCGCTGGCGGCCAGGTTAAGACCCTTGGCGCCGGTGGGCGGGACGATGTGCGCGGCGTCGCCGACGAGGAAAAGGTTGCCGTACTGCATCGGCTCGACCACGAAGCTGCGCAGCGGTGCGATGCTCTTCTCGATGGACGGACCAGTGATTAGTTTGGCGGCGGTCTGTGCGGGTAGGCGGCGCTTGAGCTCGTCCCAGAAACGCTCGTCAGACCAGTCCTCGACTTTCTCCTCGCTGCTGACCTGCACATAGTAACGGGTACGCGTCGGCGAGCGCATGCTGCACAGGGCGAAGCCGCGTTCGTGGTTGGCGTAGATCAGTTCATCATGCACCGGCGGCGTGTCGGCCAGCACGCCGAGCCAGCCGAAGGGGTAGACCCGTTCGTATTCGGTGAGCACGCCTTCGGGAATGGATTTGCGCGACACGCCATGGAAGCCATCGCAGCCGGCGATCTGCTGGCAGTCCAGGCGCATGCGCTGGCCTTCGTGGGTGAAGGTGACATAGGGCTGTTCGCCCTTGAGTTCGTGCAACTTGACGTCGCTGGCACTGTAAAAACTTGGTGCGCCGCTGGTGCTGCGGGCTTCCATCAGGTCGCGGGTGACTTCGGTCTGACCGTAGACCATCACCGTCTTGCCCCCCGTCAGGCCGCTCAGGTCGATGCGTTCCAGACGGCCATCGAAGGCCAGCTCGAAGCCATCATGCACCAGACCTTCATGCTCCATACGCTCGTTCACGCCGGCTTCGCGCAGCAGGTCGACCATGCCCTGTTCGAGCACGCCTGCGCGGATGCGGCTGAGCACGTAATCGGGGCTCTGGCGTTCGATGATGACGTTGTCGATGCCAGCCTTGTGCAGCAACTGGCCAAGCAACATGCCGGAGGGACCGGCGCCGATGATTGCAACTTGGGTTTTCATTGTTGTTGTCCCTTGGGTAACTGCCTTGTGCAAGACACTGATGTAGGAAGCAGTATTTTTGATGCTTCGGCATAGCGTAAGAAGGCAATATCTGCTTAGTTACTTGGATTTTTCGAGGACTCTCATGAGCGTTCAGGTTCCCGTTTTCAAACTCTACGGCGAGGAACGCGTCTGGCCGACTCCAGACCTGATTCATTGCGAGTCCATCGCCGAGCGCAGTCGCCTGCACGGCTGGGAAATCAGCGCCCACCTGCACAGTGACCTGCTGCAGGTGCTGTACATCCAGAGCGGGCATGCCGAGGTGGAGATTGATGGCCAGACGCGTGTACTCGAACAGTCGGCGGTGCAGGTGGTGCCGGCGCTGTGCGTGCATGCCTTTCGCTTTTCCGAGGACATCCAGGGCCATGTGCTGACCCTGGCGCAGCCCCTGGTCGAGCACCTGGGCGCGGTCCTGGAACAACCGCCGTTAAGCGTGGCGGCCTGCTACCTTGCCGACACCCATCGCGCGCGCCTGGACGTGCTGTTCGACACCTTGGCCCGTGAATACGGCCAGCATGAAGTAGGGCGCGAGCTGATGCTGCAATCGCTGATCAGCGCTCTACTGGTCTGGCTGGCACGCCAGGCCCTGGCCGACCAGCAGGGGGAGGCGCAACTCAGTGATCGCGGGCGTACGCACCTGCGCCGCTTCCAGGCACTGATTGAGAGGCACTACCGCAGCCATCAGCCGCTGGACTGGTATGCCTCGCAGTTGGGTCTGAGCGTGGCGCACCTTAACAGCCTGTGTCGGCGTCTAGCCCGGCAATCCGGCCTGCAGATCATTCACCAGCGCCTACTCCTCGAAGCCAAGCGCAACCTGGTCTACACCTCAATGACCATCGCCCAAGTTGCCGATAGTCTGGGCTTTTCCGAGGCGGCCTACTTCTCGCGGTTCTTCAGACGAGGCACTGGCATCTCGCCCAGGGACTTTCGCCGCCAGCGCTGAAGGGCGTCATTTGCATTAAGGGCCTATGTCGTTTGTCGTTTATTGGAGATTCGATAAGAGGTTATTTCCATTCATTACCCCCCTCTGCATAGCTCGACCTGGTTTGTTTCAATGCTTTTCAGGTATCGCGTTCGCCGATAGATCACATCCCAACAAGCGATTAGTCAGAGATCGTCAGGCACGTCAACCTTTGTCCATCGCCAGGTCAATCCCCCCTGACGATGCCATTCCGGCATTTCGACCCCCCACCGGTCCGGACTGCCTTGCCCGGCCGGTGATGGCTTAGAAAAAGTTCGCCAACAAGAACAATAAGAGGGTTCGTTCGATGACTATCCGCAATCACGCTGCGTGGCGGCGTGCGCCCTTCACACTGACATTGGCCGCCGTGCTGGTGTCTGGCCTATCTACAGCCAATGCATTCGAGATCCAGACTGGCAATCCGGACCTAAGTTTGCGCTGGGACAACACCCTGAAATACAGCTCCGCCTGGCGCGTGAAAGACCAGAGCAGCAAGCTTACCGAGGGGCAGGTGGCGCGCAACCAGGACGACGGTAATCGTGCCTTTGACAAGGGCTTGATCTCCAACCGCCTGGACATTCTTACCGAACTGGATATCGGCTATCGAGATTTTGGCGCTCGCCTTAGCGGTGCGGCCTGGTATGACACCGAGTATCAGAAAGACAACGACAACAACGACCCTGCGCGCGCCAACCAGCGCTCCGTGGCTTACGACGAATTCACCGATGACACTCGTCGCCTGCATGGCGGTGACGTCGAACTGCTTGATGCTTTTGTCTACTGGAACGGCGAACTAGCTGATCGCGCTCTATCTGTACGTCTCGGTCGCCATGGTCTGATTTGGGGTGAAAGCCTGTTCTTCGGCGCTAATGGTATCGCTGGGGGTATGGCGCCGGTGGATGTGGTTAAAGCGCAATCGGTCCCAAATACCCAGTTCAAGGAGATTACGCGCCCTGTCAGCCAGCTTTCCACCGCCTACCAACTGACCGATGACCTATCTATAGGTGCTTTCTACCAGTTCGAGTGGGAAGAAACTCGTCTACCGGGTGTCGGCAGCTATTTCTCCACAGGCGATACCATCGGAGAAGGTACTGAGCGACTTGTTGTCGGTGCGCCATTCCCTCCCTTCCTGGGCGGCAATGCCGATAGTCCGGCCGCTTTCTTTCATGGCAAGGACAAGAAGGCCAAGAGTTCGGGGCAGGGCGGTCTGCAACTGAAGTACAGCGCTGAGACTGTGGATTATGGTCTCTATGCCATCCAGTATCACGACAAGTCACCCAAGCTGTACCTCAAGCCCAATGCCACCGGTCCCGAATTCAGCACCGGCAAGATCGGCGAATACTATTGGGTATACCCGGAAGATATCCGTGCGCTGGGGGCAAGCTTTGCCACCACCGTAGGCGAATTCAGTTTCGCCGGCGAGGCGTCGATGCGTTGGAACATGCCGCTGGTTTCCAACGGTCAGACCGTGGCGCCTGGCGTCGTCGCCGACAACGACGACAATCCGCTGTATGCCGTCGGTCGCACGGCTCATGTGAATCTCAACATGCTGGCATCGCTGGGGCCATCGCTCATCTCCAACGAGGCGAGCCTGGTGGGCGAAATCGCCTGGAACCGCTTGCTCAGTGTTACCAAGAACCGCGCTGCGCTGGATCCCGGTGCTACCGATGATGGGGTGGGTTTGCGGTTGGTTTATACCCCGACCTATCGCCAGATTTTCCCAGGTGTGGATCTGAGCGTACCGATGGGCATGAGTTATTTCCCCATGGGCAAGTCCTCGGTGGTGAGTTCGTTCGGTCCGCATAAGGGTGGCGACTTCAATATCGGTGTCACTGCTACTTATCTGGATCGAGTGACCTTCGGCCTGACCTATACCCATTTCTACGGGCCGGAAGACACCACGCTCAACTCGGCGACCCAGTTCAATTTCAAGCAGGCGCTAAAGGATCGGGATTACCTGGCCTTCTCCGTCAAGACCACCTTCTAAGAGGACTTGCTCATGACTTCCCAGTTCACACTCAAGACTCTCTGCTTGGCGGTGGTCGGAACCCTGCTGCTGAGCAGCTCCGCAATGGCCGCTGGTGTCGAGGAGTTGGGCAAGAGCCTGACGCCCTTCGGCGCCGAGAAAGCCGGCAACGCCGATGGCAGCATCCCGGCCTGGGACGGCGGCTATACCACGGTGGATCCGTCCTACAAACCGGGCGGCAAGCGCGGCGATCCCTTCGCCGCCGACAAGCCGTTGTTCAGCATCACCGCGCAGAACATGGCGCAGTACGCCGACAAGCTGAGCGACGGTACCAAGGAGATGTTCAAGCGTCACCCGGACACCTATCGCCTGGATATCTATCCGACCCGCCGTACCGCCGCGGCCCCGCAGTGGGTGTATGACAACACGCGCAAGAACGCCGAACGGGCCAAGCTGATCGACAGCAGTGCCGGTCCGATCCCTGAGGGCGCCTACGGCGGTATTCCGTTCCCGATTCCGAAGAACGGCGATGAGGCGATGTGGAACCACCTGCTCAACTGGCGCGGCACTTCGTTATCCATGGACTTCCGTCATTACCTGATGACGGCCGACGGTAGCCAGGTGATGACCACCGATGGCAAGGCGTTACAGGAAATGCCTTATTACTACCAGGATGGTTCGCCAGAAAGCTTTGCCGGCGACTACTGGTTGTTCCGCCTGCTCAATGTCGGGCCGGCGCTGCGCGCTGGCGAGCAGATCATGGGACGTACCAACGTTAATGGTGACAAGTCCCAGGCCCATGTCTACCTGACTGGCCAGCGCCGCGTGCGCAAGTTGCCCAACGCCTGCTGCGATACACCTACACCGGCCACCGCTGGGGTGATGACCTTCGACGAGCTGAGCGTTTATCAGGGCCGTCTCGACCGTTTCAAGTGGAAACTGGTAGGCAAGCAGGAGCTGTATATCCCTTACAACACCAACAAGGTGCAAACCCTGGCCGAGCCTGCGCAACTGTTCGCCAAGCATCACTTGAACCCTGATCAGGTGCGTTGGGAGTTGCACCGTGTCTGGGTGGTGGAGGCTGAGGTGGCTCCGGGCAAGCGGCATCAATTGCCCAAAGGTCGTTACTACCTGGATGAGGACACCTGGCAGGCCATGCTTGGTGATCGCTGGGACGCCAACGGCCAACTGGCAAAAACCCTCTGGTCGCTGCCTGCGGTGCTGCCTGACCTGCCTGCCGTGGCTCAGCTGTCCTCGGGCTTCTACGACCTGAACTCCGGCGCCTGGTTCATCCAGAACCTTTACACCGGTAAGGACTCGCAGTACGCCGCAGTGGACCGCTACAAAACCTCGGAATTCTCACCCGCCGCGATGGCTGGCCGCGGCGTGCGCTGACGCATCGAAAGTGGCGGATGAGAACAGCGTTCTTATCCGCCCGAACGACTGAAATTTCGAGGTAAATCATGAAGCTAATTCATCGGTTGGGGTGCGTGCTGCTGGCCCTGGCCTCGCCGCTGAGTCACGCCCAGGACAATCTGGCTGTCGGTGACGTGCTCGATACCCCGGCCATGCCGGTGGTGCAGGCCGAGCGGGCGGTTTTCATCGACCTGGCTCTTGCCGGGGAGCGCCTGGTCGCTGCCGGCGAGCGTGGCCTGATCCTGCTTTCCGACGATCACGGGCAGAGCTGGCGTCAGGCTAGCGTACCGGTATCGGTTGGGCTGACCGCCGTGCAGTTCGCCGATGCCGACAATGGCTGGGCGGTCGGTCATGCAGGGGTGATCCTGGCCACGCGCGATGGTGGCGAGTCCTGGCAGTTGCAACTCGACGGGCGCCAGGCCGCGCAGTTGGAGTTGGAGGCGGCGCAGCGTGACCTGAACAATGCGCTCGATCTCGATGCCGCAGAGGCGCGTCTACAGACGGCCGAGCGTCTTAAGGAGGAGGGGCCGGACAAGCCCTTGCTCGCCCTGGCGTTCACCGATGCGCGCCATGGGCTGGTCGTCGGTGCCTACGGACTGGCCTTTCGTACCGCCGATGGCGGTGCGACCTGGCACTCCGTGGTCGGTCAGATCGACAACCCCATGGGCCTGCATCTCTATGCCATCGCCCGGCATGGGCAGCACTGGTTCCTCGCTGGAGAACAGGGTTACCTGGCGCGTTCACTCAATGACGGCCGCTCGTTCGAAGAGCTCGACAGCCCTTACTCCGGCACTTTCTTCACCATGGCCAACGCCGAGGACGGCAGCCTGATCGTGGCGGGCCTGAAGGGCCATGCCTTCGTCAGTCATGACCGCGGCGACAGCTTCGCGCCGTTGCCGGGTCGGGTGCCGGTTTCCTTCAGCGAGGCGATGGCTCTGCAGGATGGTCGCATGCTGCTGGCCAACCAGGGCGGCATGCTGTTTCGCGTCGCTTCTGGGGAGGCTTTGAAGCCCTTCGGCGAGCCCCTGGGTCGCCCACTTTCCAGCTTGATCCAGGCCGCCGACGGTAGCCTGGTATTCGCAGGATTCACGGGACTGTCCCGTTTGTCGCTGCATGACATCGCCGATCCGGAGTGAGGCCATGACGTCCCGCAATTCCTCTCGCACCGACAATGCTTCGCTGGCCGGTTTCGATACCAATTCAGGCAACCTGATCGAGCGCGCGCTGTTCAACCATCGGGCCTTGGTGCTGCTGCTGTGCCTGCTGGCCACCCTGTTTCTCGGCGTGCAGGCGACACGCATCGAGCTGAATGCCAGCTTCGAGAAGATGATCCCCACCGGGCATCCCTATATCGTCAACTATCTGGACAACCAGAAGGAACTGTCCGGCCTCGGCAACGCCTTGCGCATCGCCGTGGCCAACCGCCAGGGCGACATCTACGATGCCGATTACCTGGCCACCCTGCAGGCCCTCAGCGACAAGATCTACCTGCTGCCGGGGGTGGACCGGGCCTTCATGAAGTCGCTGTGGACGCCGGCCACGCGCTGGGTTTCGGTCACCGAGGAGGGCCTGGATGGCGGCCCGGTGATTCCGGACGAGTACGACGGCAGCCCGACATCTCTGGCCGAGTTGCGACGCAACGTGCAGCTGTCCAACGAGATCGGCCAACTGGTGGCCTTCGACCAGCGCTCGAGCATCATCTACGTGCCGCTGCTGTCGCGCACGGCGGATGGCCAGCCACTGAACTATGCGCAGCTGTCCGACGAGCTGGAAAAACTGCGTAGCCAGTACCAGAGCGACAGCGTCGACATCCACATCACCGGCTTTGCCAAGAAGATTGGCGACCTGATCGAGGGGCTGGAGCAGATCCTGTTGTTCTTCGCCGCCGCGATCCTGATCACCGCTGGCGTGCTCTATGCCTACACTCGCTGCCTGCGTAGCACGCTGCTGGTGGTGCTCTGCTCGCTGGTGGCTGTGCTCTGGCAACTGGGGCTGCTGCCGCTGTTGGGCTATCAGCTCGACCCCTATTCGGTGCTGGTGCCGTTTCTGGTATTCGCCATCGGCATGAGCCACGGCGCGCAGAAAATGAACGGCATCATGCAGGACATCGGTCGAGGTATGCATCGCGTGGTGGCGGCGCGCAACACCTTCCGCCGCCTTTTCGTCGCCGGCCTCACTGCGCTGCTCAGCGATGCGGTGGGCTTCGCCGTGCTGATGTTCATCGACATCCCGGTGATCCAGGATCTGGCTATCGCCGCCAGCATCGGCGTCGCTGTGCTGATCGTCACCAACCTGATCCTGCTGCCGATCCTGCTCTCCTACCTAGGCGTCAGCCCGGCGGCCGCGCAACGCAGCCTGCGCGAAGAACAAGCCGACAGCGGCCCCGCGCAGCGTCACCCGCTGTGGCGCCTGCTCGACCGGTTCACCCAGAAGCGCTGGGCCAGCGTTTGCGTCATCGTGGCGGCCGGCATGGCCGTGGGCGGGTACCTGGTATCGATGAACCTGAAGATCGGCGACCTGGATGCCGGGGCTCCCGAGCTGCGCGCGGACTCGCGCTACAACCTCGACGATGCCTTCATGAACCGCGCCTACGGCGCCAGCAGCGATCTGTTCGCCGTGATGGTGCGTACGCCGGCCGGCGAATGCGCGCGCTACGACATCCTGCGCAAGGTGGATGCGCTGGACTGGCAACTGCGCACCCTCCCAGGTGTGGACTCGACCAACTCCCTGGCGCTGCTCAACCGGCGCATGCTGGTCGGCCTCTCCGAAGGCAGTCCCAAGTGGTACGAGCTGCAGAACAACCAGGCGATGCTCAACATGATCACCGCCGGTGCGCCACGCGGCCTGTACAACGAGTCTTGCAGCCTGCTGACGCTCTACGTCTACCTCACCGATCACAAGGCCGAGACCCTCACCGGGCTAGTCGAGCACGTCGAGCGCTTCGCCGCCGCCAACAATACGGGCGATGTGCAGTTCATGCTCGCTGCGGGCAATGCGGGGATCGAGGCGGCCACCAATATCGTGGTCAAGCAGGCCAACCGCGAGATGCTGTTCTGGGTCTACGGCGCGGTGATCCTGCTGTGCCTGATTACCTTCCGCTCCTGGCGCGCGACCCTCTGTGCGGTGGTGCCGCTGATGCTCACCTCGATCCTCTGCGAGGCGCTGATGGTCTGGCTGGGTATCGGCGTCAAGGTCGCCACCCTGCCGGTGATCGCCCTCGGCGTCGGTATCGGCATCGATTACGCGCTCTATGTGATGAGCATGTTGCTGGTCTATCAGCGCCAGGGCGCGAGCCTGTCCGAGGCCTACTACCGGGCGCTGGTGTCCACCGGCAAAGTGGTGATGCTCACCGGCGTGACCCTGGCCATCGGCGTCATCACCTGGCTGTTCTCACCTATCAAGTTCCAGGCTGACATGGGCGTGCTGCTGGCCTTCATGTTCGTCTGGAACATGGTCGGCGCACTGCTGCTGTTGCCGGCGTTGGCCTACTTCCTGTTGCCCGCGCAGCGCCGTGCCGATGCCGTTGGTGAGCCACAGGAGAAGGTGGCAGCCACCCAGCCAAACAGCAAACAACCCAGCGTGTCGCGTGCCGAGCGCGCGGATGCTGTCGCCAGTCACTGAGCGAAATAACAACAAGAGAGAAACGTCATGAAGCAATTGAGTCTGCTGTTGCATGAGTTCTTCTCGGGCTTGCCCGAGGCCATTGCCTGTTTTGGCGCTGCGTTCTGCGCAGTGGTGCGCGAGGAGACTGGCGATGAGCGTTGAACGTCAAGCCGGGCTACCGCAGTCGATCCTGTTGTTGCTGGGCAGCTGTTTACCGGTGCTCGGCGCGGTGTTGCTGGCGCCCATCCTGCCGCGCATGCAAAGCCATTTCGCTGACACGCCCGGTGCTGCGGCGCTGGTGCCTATCGCCCTGACCATTCCTGCGTTGGTGATCGCTCTGCTGGCACCGTTCGCCGGAATGATTGCCGACCGCCTCGGACGCAAGCCGCTGCTGTTGGGCTCAATGGTGCTGTATGGCGTCTGCGGGCTGTTGCCGCTGTGGCTGGAATCGCTGCCGGCCATCGTCGCTAGCCGCGCGGGGCTGGGTTTGGCCGAAGCCGGCATCATGACCTGTTGCACTACCTTGATGGGCGACTACTACAGCGGCGCGCGGCGTGAGCGTCTGTTCGCCTTGCAGATGGTGGCGACGTCCTTCTCTGCGGCGATCTTCATCGCCGTCGGTGGCGTGCTAGGGCAGGACGATTGGCGCATGCCCTTCGTGCTTTACGCCGCAGGCTTCATCTTCCTGCCGCTGATGGCTCGCTTGCTTTGGGAACCGCAGAGGCAGCAGGCACAGCAGGTTGTGGAGCCTGCACAAGGGTTTCCCTGGACGGCGCTGCTGCCGCTCTATGGGCTGACCCTGCTGGCCGGCCTTAGCCTGTTTATTGTGCCGGTGCAGGCCGGCTATCTGCTCAACCTGCTGCATGTCGATTCGCCGCAGCAGATCGGTATGACCATGGGCGCCAACCAGCTCGGCGTGTTGGCCGGTGCCCTGAGCTTTCGTCTGCTCGGAGGTGTGCGTCCGGCCAACCTGCTACTGCTGGCGTTCGCCACGGCAGGAGCGGGCGGCCTGTTGATGGCCTACTCGGCTAGCCACGCGATGGTGATCGTCGCGGTGCTGATCAACGGGCTGGGCATCGGCCTGATGCTGCCGACGCTGATCACCTGGGTCATGACGCAGGTGGGCTTCCAGCAGCGCGGTCGCGCCACCGGCGGTTTCACTGCAGCCCTGTTTGCCGGCGAGTTCATCAGCCCACTCGCTGTGCTGGCACTGAGTGGCGGTGTGGCGGCCGCCTTGCCTGGCGCGCTGGCGGTAGTCGCCATCGTGCAGCTGGTGGTGGCCGTGGTCTGTCTGGCCATTCCCCGGCTGTTCAGCCCCCTGGCTACGGCCTCGGCACCCTCCCTCTGATCGCGCAAGGATCCATCATGACTCAGCCGCTCGATACCGCCGTTCTCGACCAGCTCTTTCTCAAGGCCCGCTCGCACAGCGCCTGGCTCGATCGCGACGTGTCTGACGACCAGTTACAGCAGTTGTACGTGCTGCTGCGCCAGGGGCCGACCAGCAATAACTGCTGCCCGGCGCGCTTCGTCTTTGTTCGCTCGGCCGAGGCGAAGCAACGTTTGTTGCCGGCGCTCAAGGGGCACAACGGCGAGAAGATGCTGCAGGCCCCGGTCACCGCCATCGTCGCCTATGACTCGCGCTTCTTCGAGCATTTGCCACAGCTTTTCCCGATCTACGACGCCGCGGCGCCCTATCGTGACAATTCGCAGGCGGCGCAGATCGCGGCGTTACGTAATGGCAGCCTGCAGGGCGCCTACCTGATCCTCGCTGCCCGTGCATTGGGGCTGGACTGCGGGCCAATGTCCGGCTTCGACAATGCCCAGGTGGACGCGGAGTTCTTTGCCGATGGTCACTGGAAGAGCAATTTCCTCTGCAGCATCGGCTACGGCGATGCCGTCGGCTTGCGCCCGGTAGGGCCGCGGCTGGCGTTTGGGGAGGCGTGCTGTGTGCTCTGAGCGAAAGATCGCGTGGTTTGATGTTCTGGTCATTGTCACTGCACGAGGAAATTGACTATGCAAGCACTTCCTGACTTCAAACGTGTGGTGACCGGCCACGATTCTGCCGGCCAGGCCGTGGTCGCCCTGTGCGGTCCGACCACCAACAACTTTCCGCTCAAGGCGGTGCCCGGCACGGTGTTCTACGAGGTGTGGAACAGCCCCACCAGCCCGGCCCCGTTGGACAACGGCGACGACCCCACCAACCAGCCGCTGCAGCTCAGCCCGGGGCCGTTGGGCAGCGTGATCCGGGTGGTGGACATTCCGCCGGACAGCGTGCAGAACCAGGTCAGTGCCGAGGACGCCGCCGCCGCTTTCGCCGAGATCGGCCAGGCGCATGCCGGCACCGGCAAGTGCGACTCGAAGCACAAACTGATGCACCGCACCGAGACCCTGGACTACGGCATTGTCACCGAAGGCGAGGTCTGGCTGGTACTCGACGGCGAGGACGTCCACCTCAAGCGCGGCGACATCGTGGTGCAGCGCGGCACCAACCATGCGTGGAGCAACCGCACCGAGCATATGGCGCGCATGGTCTTCATCCTGCTCGACGGCCGCTACGCAGAACAACTGAAGGAGATGCAGGTATGAAGCTGGCCACATTGAAGGACGGTAGCCGCGATGGCCGTTTGCTGCTGGTATCCCGCGACCTGAGCCGATCGGTGGACGCATCCGACATCGCCCCCACCCTTCAGGCGGCGGTCGATCACTGGTGGAGCGTGGAGGCCGATCTGCGCAGGCGCTACGACGCGCTGAACCTGGGCGAGTTGGAAAACGCCTTCGCCTTCGATCCGGCCGCGGTGGCCGCGCCGCTGCCGCGCGCCTGGCAATGGCTCGATGGCTCGTGTTTTCTCAGTCATGGCGAGCTGATGCAGAAGGCTTTTCACCTTGAGCCCATCGAAGGCGTCGAGCACACACCGCTGATGTACCAGGGGGCTGGCGACGATTTCCTTGGGGCCTGTGACGACATCCCCTTGCCCAGTGAAAGCCACGGTATCGATTTCGAGGGGGAGTTCGCGGTGCTGACCGATGAGGTGCCCATGGGCTGTTCGGCCGAGCAGGCCATGGATCATATCCGCCTGATCCTGCAGCTCAACGACGTCAGCTTGCGGGCCCTTGCTCCGCGCGAGATGAAGACCGGTTTCGGCTTCGTGCAGGCCAAGTCTTCCTCCAGCTTCGCCCCGGTTGCGGTCACCCCGGATGAGCTAGGCGAGGCCTGGCGCGAAGGCCGGGTGCACCTGCCGCTACAGGTGGAATGGAACGGTCGCTGGTTTGGCCATCCCCATGGCGGGGCTATGCATTTCGGCTTCCATCAGCTGATCGCCCATGCGGCGCTGACCCGTCGCCTCAGCGCCGGCACCCTGATCGGCTCGGGCACGGTGTCCAATGCCGATCGCTCGGTCGGCTCCGCCTGCATCTCCGAACGCCGCGCCATCGAGATGATCGAGCAGGGAGCGGCGCAGACCCGTTTCATGCACTTCGGCGACCGTATACGGATGGAGGCCCGTGGTCTGGATGGCTTGCCCCTGTGCGGCGCCATCGACCAGCGCGTGGTACGCGGGGGTGATGCATGCGCGTGATGATTACCGGCGCCAATGGCTTCCTCGGCCGGGCCCTGGTCCAGCGGCTGCTGGACGATGGCGTGCTGCGCGGGCAGGCCATCGAGGCGCTTCTGTTGCTGGACAAGTCCCTCTCGGGCTTCCCCGATGACAGCCGGATTCGCCGGCATCAGGTCAGCGTTACCGAGCCGGCGCTGCTGCGGCGAGCGCTGGCCGATGGCGTTGACGTGGTCTTCCACCTGACTAGCATCCCCGGCGGCGCTGCCGAGGAACAGTATTCGCTGGGCTATCAGGTCAACCTGCTGGCCAGCCTGGAGTTGCTTGAACAGTTACGTTGCATGCGCCACCGGCCGGTATTTGTCTACGCCAGCAGCGTGGCGGTGTATGGAGGCGACCTGCCGACGCGGATGGACGAGCAGCTATCACCGCGTCCCGAGTTGTCCTACGGCGCGCACAAGCTGATGGTCGAGACCGCCTTGGGCGATCTGGCCCGGCGCGGCGAGGTGGATGGCAGAGCTCTGCGCCTGCCCGGCATCGTCGCTCGTCCCCGCGAGCCCAATGGACTGCGCTCGGCCTTCATGAGCGACCTGATGCGTGCCATGGCCGATGGCGAGCCCTATCGTTGCCCGGTTTCGCCAGAGGCCACCGCCTGGTGGATGTCGGCTCGCTGCTGCGTCGACAACCTTCTGCATGCCGCTGAACTGCGCGAGCCCGGGGCTCAGCGGGTGTGGCAGTTGCCGGTGCTGCAGCTGTCGATCAGCCAGGTGCTAGATGCCCTGGCCGCCGCTTTCGGCCAGGAGCGCCGCGGGCTTATCGAGTTCTGCCCCGACCAGGGCCTGGAGGCCCTGTTCGGTCGACTTCCTGCGCTGCGTACACCGCACGCCCGTGCCCTGGGCTTTCGCCATGACGGCTCGGCCGCTGCGCTAGTGCGCAATGCCTTGCTGCCGCCTGCCCGGGTGCGACGTGCACGCTCCCTTACTGCCACTGCCGGAGTCTCGCTGTCATGAATACTATGAAACGCCGTCTGGTCGATCTGTCCGTCACTCTCGACAACAACCCTTATACCGATCCGCCACCGCTGCTGCCGAAGATCGACTACATGGATCACCAGCAGGGTTGGCCGGAGATGGCGGCGATGTTTCCCGGCCTGTCCAAGGAGCAGTTGCCCGGTGACGAGTCCTGGGCCGCGGAACGCCTGAGCATTACCACCCACAGCGGCACCCATATGGATGCGCCCTGGCACTACGCTTCCACTACCGACGGCGGCAAGCCGGCGTTCGGCATCGACGAGCTACCTCTGGAATGGTGCCTGCAACCTGGGGTGAAGCTGGATTTTCGCCAGTTGCCCGACGGCCATGTGGTCACGGCCGCCGAGGTCGAGGCGGAACTGGTGCGTATCGGCCATGCGCTGCAGCCGCTGGATATCGTCCTGGTCAACACCCGCGCCGGGGCCTTGTTCGGCCAGCCCGGTTACCTGGACGCCGGCATCGGCATGGGTCGCGAGGCCACGCTTTATCTGCTGGAGCGCGGAGTACGGGTGGTCGGTACCGATGCCTGGAGCTGGGACGCGCCGTTCAAATACACACGCGAGCGCTTCGCCGCCAGCGGCGATGCCTCGATCATCTGGGAGGGCCATAAGGCCGGCCGCGACATCGGCTATGGACAGATGGAGAAGCTAGCGAATCTGGACAGCCTACCGTCAAACGGTTTTCTGGTGTCCTGCTTTCCCTACAAGATCAAGCATGCCTCGGCGGGGTTTGTCCGCGCCGTGGCGATATTCGAAGAATAATTAGAGGAGTCACCCGTGCGCCTTTATGCCTTGCTTGTCGCCTCGATCTGCCTGGCTTCTGCCAACGTCGTGGCAGCCGAACGTCCCAACATCCTGCTGATCCTCGCTGATGACCTGGGTTATTCAGACCTGGGAGCCTTCGGCGGCGAGATCGAGACGCCCAATCTGGATCGCCTGGCCGCCAGCGGTCTGCAGCTGACCAGTATGTACGCGGCGCCGACCTGCTCGCCGACCCGGGCTATGCTGATGTCTGGTACCGACAATCACCTGGCCGGTTTGGGCACCATGGCCGAAGCCATCCAGCCTTTTCAGCGCGGCAAGCCTGGCTACGAGGGTTACCTCAACCAGCAGGCACACTCCATCGCCGAGCTTTTGCGCGATGGCGGCTACCGCACCAGTATGGTAGGCAAATGGCACCTTGGCATGGCGCCCGAGCAAGGGCCGGACCGCCGTGGCTTCGAGCAGTCGTTCACGCTGCTCGAAGGCGGTGGTGTGCACTTCAAGCCCACTCCGGGATCCACGGCGAAGATCGAACAGATCACTTACCGCGAGAACGGCCAGCCGGTGGAGCTACCGGAGGACTTCTATTCCACCGACTTCTATACCGACAAGCTGATCGACTACCTCAAGGCCGGCGAGGGTAGCGACAAGCCGTTCTTCGCCTACGCCGCTTACACCTCGCCACACTGGCCGTTGCAGGCGCCTGATGCCTTCCTCGACAAATACCGTGGCCGCTATGACGGCGGCTACGATGAAGTGCGCATGGCCCGTATTGCACGTATGAAAGAAAGCGGCCTTTTGCCGGCTGATTTCCAGGCGGCGGCGCCACTGCCTGTGACTCCGCAGTTGCCCGGATGGCAACAGCTAAACGCGCAGCAGAGGCAGGTCGAGTCGCGCAAGATGGAGATCTACGCTGCCATGGTCGATAACCTCGATCACAACGTCGGACGGTTGCTCGACTACCTGCGTCAGAGCGGACAGCTCGACAACACCCTGGTGGTGTTCATGTCCGACAATGGCGCCGCTGGGGAGCGTCATGAGATGTTCTATCCTGTCGGCCCGGATACCGACAACCGCTTGGAGAACCTGGGGCGGCGCGGTTCGCAGATCGACTATGGCCTGCGCTGGGCCGAGGTGAGCGCGGCGCCGCTACGCCTGACCAAAGGCAGTACGGCCGAGGGCGGGATCAGCGTCCCGGCCATCGTCCAACTGCCGGCCAGCCTACGTCGCCAGGGCCTGGAACGCAGCGTGGCGCGGGTGGACGACCTGGCGCCGACCTTCCTCGCCTTGGCCGCACTGCCTGATCCGGGCGATACCTATCAGGGCCAGGCCAAGCACCCGATCACCGGGCGCTCCATGCTGCCCATGCTGCAGGGCAAGGAGCGCGAGGAGGTGGTCATGGCTGGCGAGCTGTTCGGCAGCCGCTACTACCGCGAAGGTGACCTCAAGCTCCTTGGCCTGCTGCCTTGGACTATGCCGGGGCAGCCTCAGCCGCCGCTGCGCTGGCAGCTGTTTGATCTGTCCCGTGATCGTGGAGAGCAGCAGGACCTGTCGAGCAGTCAGCCGCAGACCCTTGAGCGGCTCAAGCAGGCCTGGAAGGCCTATGCGCGCCAGGTTGGCGTGGTCGCGCCGCCGCAAACTGGTACACCATGAAGCAGCGCTTTATCGCGGCACTCGTCCTGGCTGTAGCCGCGCTTGGGGTCGCTGTCGCCTGGCCGCGCCCTGTGCCTGCGCTGGGCAGTCGCGCCGCCTGCGAAGCTTATGACGGCCTGCCGAGTGGTTGGGAGAGCGATCCGCTGGCCGGCATGGTGCGAATCGGCGGTGGGCGTTATACACCCGGCAGCGACGCCGGCTACCCGGACGAACGCCCTCTAGGAGAGCTGGAAGTAGGTGACTTCTGGATCGACCGCAGCGAAGTGACCCGCGCCCAGTTCGGCGCATTCGTCATGGCTACCGGCTACGTCACCGAGGCCGAGCGAGCGGGGGTGGCGGCCCTTTTTCAGCCACCGCTCGAGGGGACGCAGGACGACACGCCGATGAACTGGTGGAAATTGGTCAAGGGCGCCGACTGGCGCCACCCCAATGGCCCCGATGCGCCGCCTGCCGCCCTAGATGCGCGGCCGGTCACCCTGGTGACCCTGGCGGATGCCCAGGCCTATGCAAGTTGGCTCGGCAATCAGCTGCCCAGCGAGGCCGAATGGGAATATGCCGCGCGTGCCGGGGCACCCTCGCAGCAATTGGGTGAGCTGCCATTGGATGCCGACGGCAAGCCGACAGCCAACTACTGGCAGGGAGTGTTCCCATTGCTGGACGCTGGCGAGGACGGTTATGCCGGGCTGGCCCCGGTGGGCTGTTTCGCGGCCAACGCCTTTGGTCTGTTCGACATGATCGGCAATGTCTGGGAGTGGACCACCGACACCCAGTGGGGGCCGTTGCTGGGGCATGCCAACGGCGATCCAGGGCAACTGCGCGCCTCGCAGCAGGCGCAACCACGGGTGATCAAGGGTGGTTCCTACCTGTGCGCCCATTCCTATTGCGCTCGCTATCGCGCTGCGGCGCGCGAACGCCAGGAGGCCGACTTGGCCACCTCCCACGTAGGCTTTCGCACCATTCGCCGTATCGCGCCGGCATCCACCCCGTCCACGGAGTAACCACCATGTATCGAATCAACCGGCTGTTGGCAGCGCTCGCGCTCCTGCTGGTCAACGTAGCTGCCCAGGCTGACGAGGAAGCGCGGGCGCGCCAGTTGCTGCAGCGAGCCGTCGACTACTACCAGGTGCAGGGCGATGCCGCCTTTGCCGCGTTCAGCCGCCAGGGCGAGTTCATCGATGGCGAGCACTATGTGTTCGTGGTCGACACCCAAGGCACCATGCTGGCCAGCGGCGGCACCTCGGCGGTGCTGATTGGCCGCGATGTCAGCCAGGCGTTGGAACCCGAGTTGCGCGAGGCATTTCGCCAGGCGCTGGAAGGTGGTGACGGCGTGGTGAGGCAGGCCGAGTATCGCTGGATGAATGCCCGCGATGGCCGGGTCGAGCGTAAGCGGGTATTTTTTCAGCGTGTCGGCGATCGGGTCATTGCCGTGGGGTTGTATCTGCCGCGGGCTACACCAGAGCAGGCCGAGCAGTTGCTGGAGCGCACTGTGGAAGCTCTGGAGCAGGACTCGGAGGCCAGCATCGCCGCGATCAACTCGCTCTCCCCGATTTTTCGCGAGGACGATCTCTACGCCTTTGTCATCGACCTGCGCAGCGGCCGCTACGTTGCCCATGGCTACAACCTGCGCCTGCTCGGCGTGGAATTCGCCAGCATTCGCGATCCGGACGGTAAGCCGGTAGGCGCCCCGATCCTGGCGCTGATGCAGAACCGCGATCAGGGCGACTACGACTATCGCTGGAAGAATCCGGTGACCGGCAAGGTGGAAGACAAGGTCGCCCTGTTGCGCAAGAACGGTCACTTGCTGGTGGCCGTCGGGTACTACCGCAAAACCGAATAACCCCTACAGTTGCGGCGCGCCACGCACGCGCTGCTTTCGGATCTAACCGATTCGGCTGTCGATGCTGCATCACAAGTGCGGCATCGTTTTTCCCTCTGCGCAGCCTAAAACTCCAGATGATCTTTCTTGAGTGTGAGGGCACCGACTGGGTCAATAGACCCGGTCGGGCGCACATAACAACAAGAATGGAGCCGCTATGCGTAGCCTACTCTGCTTGGCATTGATGCTATTTCCGCTTGCGTCCTTTGCTGCCTCGGGGGCCGAGCAACTGTTCAAGATCCGTTATCAGGCTTTTGCTATCAGCAGCGAACTGTTGCTCTATTACAACCCTAATCAGGGTGCTGGCGATCCTCGCCGCGCCGAAGGTTATCGCCGAGGTGTGTCGCGCCTGCAAAGGCTCGTAGGCAGCGGGCCCACGGTACTGCAAGAGGCCGTTGGCGAACTGCAACGCTTGACTGAAATTTTGGAGGCACAGCCTAGCAGTGCCGATCAGGTGATGCTGCGCCCTACCTGGATCAATCCCATTCTGGAGTCCCAGGCCTCTCTGGATCGGCAGGCCGAACGTCTCTACAACGCATTACCGGATGACCCGCGACGTTCGCAGCATACGCTGCAACTTGATCTCGCCCGGCTGCTATTGCTCTACCAGACCCGTACCTTCGGCTAGCTTGGCGTTTACGTCACAGGGATAAGCGACGACAGCTTTGCGCGTCTCGATCAGCAGATCATCGCCGGCTTCGGCCGCCTGCGCAGCAGCGATGCCGGTCAGGCGAGCGAACTGGATGCCTTGAGGCGCAAGTACGACTTCATCCGTCCGCGTTTACTGCATCACAGTCAGGACTGGGTACCCGAAAGCGCATTCTATTATCTCGACACAATAGCCAGACGCCTGGATGCGCTATGAGTCCCTAAAGTGTCTGTGTCTGCCGCTGTGTTCAACCGCGGCGTAGTGGCAGGTCCTGCAGGCGCAGGGCGATCAGCAGCGGCGGCAGGGCGATCAGCGTGTCGAGGCAGAGCAGCCAGCGCAGGGTTACGTCAGACAGCACTCCGGCGCCGGTTAGCTCCAGCGGCGCCTTCGGCGGCTGCGCTGACAGCAACCAGAACAGGCTGGACAGGGCGGTGACGCCCACCGCGCCGCCCAGCCCCCGGGCCAGGCCGCACAGGCCAGTGGCCACGCCTAGATGTTGCGTCGGTACGGCATTCTGCACGGCGACCAGCGAGGTGGGGAACTGCAGGCCCAGTGCGATACCGCAGGCCAGTAGCACCATCAGCAGCCAGATGCCCGACAGTGGTAACCAGGCCCAGGCTAGCAACGCCATCGGCAGCAGGGCGCTGCCCGTCACCAGCATCGGCTTGTAGCGCGCCCAGCGGGCACTCAGGCGCCCGCCGAGGTAGGCGCCCAGCGGTGCCCCGCAGGCGATGGCCGTCAACTGTGCGGTGCTGCCGGCCAAGCCCGTGGCGCCACCGCTCTGCAGTGGGATCAGCACGGCCAGGCCCACCGCCTGGAAACTGGCGAAGAACAACAGCAGCCAGCCGCTGCGCGCTGCCGCGATGCCCAGCAGCGGCAGGGGAATCAGCGGATCGCTGGCGCGCTTCTGGCTTGCGACGAACAGTGTCAGTGTCCCGCTGCAAAGCATCAGTGTCAGCAGGTTGTACGGCTCCAACGGATCGGCCGCATGTCCGAGACGGCCGATCAACCAGAGCAGGCTGGCCAGGCCCAGGCTCAATAACAGAGCGCCGCGGTAGTCGATGCGCGTCGGCCGGCGGCGTTCACTCAGGCTTGCCAGTGCCGGGCGGACGAGGGCGTAAGTCAGCAGCCCCAGGGGTAGATTCAGCCAGAACACCCAGCGCCAGGACAGCTGCGCGCTGAGTACGGCGCCAAGCAATGGCCCGGCCAGGCTGGCCAGGGCGAACATGCCGCTGAACCAGCCTTGGTAGCGTCCGCGTTCGGCAGGTTCGAGCAGATCGCCTACCAGCGCCTGGGTGGTGGCCATCAACCCGCCGGCGCCGATGCCCTGTAGCAGACGGGCCGCTACCAACTGCGGGAGATCCCTGGCCAGGGCGCAGAGCAGCGAGGCCAGGACGAACATCAGCAGGGCCGAGAGCAGCATCGGGCGGCGCCCGAGCTGGTCGCCGAGCTTGCCGAACAGCGGCGTGGCCACAGTCATGGCCAGCAGGTAGGCGGACACCACCCAGGCCAGCAGATCGGTTGCCGACAGTTGCCCGGCGATGGTCGGCAGCACCGCCGCGACGATTGTCTGGTCGAGCGCGGCCATGAACAGTCCCAGCATCAGGCCGGGTAACAGTCGATGCAGCTGCTGGTGGGCTGCGCTGCGGGGCATGGCGGCGACGTTCATCGAAATCCTTATGCTGATCGGGCAAGCAAGGGCGATTGGTGAGGCGAGCAGCGGGCTGCGACGAGCGCCATCGAGAGGGCTTTTCCTTGTGGACGTCATCTCTGCTGCGTATCGAACCCGGCATGTGGGCGGCGCTCATCAGCGACAAAAAAAGACTCCCCGGTCTGCCGAGAGCGGGGAGTGGGAGGGCGAGGGCCCCGTTGCGCCGAGGCACCCCGCTCACGGCGCGGTAGCAGCCGTGAATCAAGGAGAACTCAATGCTTGGGGGGCGGGCCGCCAGGTGCCCACTTCTCCTGGTAACGGAACAGGAAGTACTGCGAGTTGTCGGCACCAGGCGGGGCGACTCGCGCGGTCCAGCTATCATCGTGCAGGTCCATGTCGGCGTCGTACTCGACATGGCAGCCCATCGGGCTGTTGAAGTACCAGAACCAGTTGGATCCCAGTTGGTGGCGGCCAGGGCCCCAGAAGGATTCGTAGCCTTTCTCGACGAAACGGGTACCGGCCAGCATCACCTCGGTGGGGCCGCCCATATGGAAGGTGAAGTGCTCGATGCCCTTCATGAACGGCGGCGTCTGGATCAGGAACAGCGTGTGGTGATCCTGGGTTCCGGCCGGACGCAGGAAGGGACCGGTGTCGACGAAACGGTCGGTGCAGACGAAACCCAGGCGGGTGTAGAACGCCTCGGCCTTGGCATGGTCGGGCACGAAGTAGACCACGTGTGACAGGCTGCGCGGCAGGGCCGGCATGTTATTGCTGGCACCCAGACTGTTGAGCGCTCGGGTGCTGCTAGCGCCCGGAGCGTTGCTGAGTTCACCGGGCAGATCCAGAGGCCGGCGCTGAGTGATTTGGAACCCCAGAGCAAAGCCCATGTCGTCGACAGCGCGCAGCACGCCGTCTTCGCCGCGCACGACCGTGCGGTCTTTCGCCAGCTCCGCCTCGATGGCTTGCAGGGTGGCTTCGTCGGCCACGCCGTAGACGGTCTCGCGCAGGGTGGTGGCGGTTTCCATGGGGGCCGGCAGGCGCGCATCGCTGCGCGAGCGAATGACGATGCCGGTGCCGTCCAGGGCTTCCAGGTAGCCGCCGGTTTCGTCCATCTCGCGCGGCTGCAGGCCGTAGTCAGTGAGGTATTGCACGCAGGCGTCGACGTCGTCGACGCCGAATACCAGGTAGTCAGGTCCGATGATTTTCATGGTTGATTCTCGTCCTAAAGCTCAAGCCGTACGACCACCGAGGGTTTCGGCGACCCAGTCGGCGATGTAGTGACCGGCGTTGATGGAGTTGTCGAAACTGGAGTGCTGCACACCACCTTCGCGTTCGGTGAAGATCTTCAGTTCGCGCTTCGGGCTGTTGATCAGTTGCTCGTAGGTGCGATGCGCCCACTTCAGCGGGATCTGCGAGTCTTTCTCGCCGTGGGTCACCAGGAAGGGCACCTTGATCCGCTCGACTACGCCGTCGAGGTGGACGTTCTCGGCGATTTGCATGAACTCCTCGACGTCCTTGCCGCCCCAGACCCAGCGTACGTGCTCCCAGTAATGCGGCACCGGGAAGCTGCCTTCGCGTTCCAGGCGGCGTTTCTGTACGTCGCGCCAGTCGTGGTTGGCGCCCCATACCACACCACAGGCGAAGCGCGGCTCGAAGGCCACTACGCGCGGGCAGTAGTAGCCGCCGAGCGATACACCCTCGCAGCCGATGCGTGAGGCATCGACATCATCGCGCGCCTCCAGCCAGTCGAACACGCGGCTGCCCCAGTGCTCGGCGTCGTAACGCGCCTTGAGGTCGTGCAGGCGCAGCGCTTCGCCGGTACCGGGCTGGTCGATCACCAACGACGAGACGCCGCGCTTGGCCAACCAGGCTGGCAAGCCAACGCGGTATTTCATTTCCTTGGTGGAGTCCAGGCCATTGACCTGCACCAGCAGCGGAGCCGGACCGTCGACGCCTTCGGCACGGACGTAAAGGCCGGAGATCACCTTGCCCTCGTAAGGGATTTCGACTCGCTGGCAGTTTTCGCCGGTGAGTGCGATGCCTCGGGCGAAGGTTTCGAGAAAGCGCTGATAGAGCTCCATACGTCCTGGCGCGCCATGGGCCTGCAGGCGCTCGCCCGTCAGGTAGTAGGTTGCTGCGCGGTTGTATTTCTCGCCTGCCGACAACAAGCGGCCACGGTCTTCGTCTTCGCGCGCCAGCTCGCAGAGTTTGTCGGCCATCTTCGACCAGGTTTCGCGAAAGGCCTGGGTGCCGGTGGCGTCCGGCTGCTTGGCGGCATCCTTCAGCGGCTCGCACATTTCGGCGATTTCGCCGATGCGGGCTCCCATCTCGATAGCGAGATTCACCGAAAGATCCCAGACATAGTTGGTGGGGAAATAGCGAAACATATTGTTCTTTTCCTTTGTGTGTTCCGGGTGAGGCGGCCAGGCCGGGCGGCAACAACTTCAGGCAGCAGCAAGGCAATCTGGCGAAGCGGGTAGGGCACCTGCCCTTCGCTTGTGGCGGACCTTCCCGCGCCAGCGATGGCATGGGCCCCGCCTGGCCGGCAAAGACCTGCGAGTCAAGCTCGCATGAGGCCATGGATTCGACAAATCGCTTGTTCGGATGCCAGCCATCGAGTGACGCGATACCTGCTCGTGACGGCAGTCATGGCGATTGCCGATGGTTCGCATCGCCAGTCTCGATTGGTTGCGCGAGGCGACGGCTGGCTAGGGTAGGCGGCTGCCATTTCTGCCCAATAACAAGAGGACGACACGCCCATGCTTGCTGTTAGCCAAGGTTCTTTCTCATCGTTGCGCGCTATTCGCGACTGGTTCGGTCATCTCTCGGTAGGGCTCAAGTTGTCCCTGGGATTCGGCTTGGTACTGCTCTCGACCCTGGCCATGGCCCTGGCTACCCTGCATGCTTTGCGGGTGCTGCAGGCGGCGAGCAGCGAGTTGCGTGCCCTGGATGCCTTGCAGATCGACCTCGGCCAAGCGCGTCAGGCGGAGAAGGACTTCGGCATCAGCCTGGCGCCTGCGGCCGCCGAGCAGGTGGCGGCGGCGCTCGACGGATTGCACGAGGATCTGGCCCAAGCCGGCTCGTCCGATACTTTCCGCCGCGAGCTGGAGGAGACTTTGCACGGCTATCGAGCGGCATTCGATGGCTATGTCGCTGCGGGGCGCTCGGCGCGCGACGCGCGCATGCGCATGCAGACGTTGGCCGAAGGCGCCGGGCAGCGTTTCGCCAGCCTGTTTCTCGACCAGATGGACAGCACCAACCTCAGCCTTGAGCAGGGAGAGATTCCCTCAGGCAATCAGATGCTGCAGTTGGAGGAGGCGGTGAATTTGCGAGAGCGCCTGGCCAATCTGCGCGACAGCGAGTTGTATTTTTCCCTCTATCCGCAAAAGCGCTTGCGCGACGACTGGGAGAACCGCATGAGCGAGTTGGTGACGGCCCTGATTAGCCTGTCAGGACGTCTGGAAGGTACCCAGCGCGAGGGCTTGGAGGACGCTAAACAGGCGCTGGAGGAATATCGCCAAGCCTTCCAGGGTTTTGCTCTGGGCGGTCAGGCGGCCGTTCGCGCAGAGGGGCAAATGGCCGCTGCGGCAGAGCGGGTGGCCGGTCTGCTGGAACATGAGCGTGCTCAGCGGACGCAGGCCCATACCTTGACGCAGCGCGCTCTGCAGTTGCAGCTCGGCGTGCTGGGACTGCTGGCTCTGGGCTCGGGCATAGCGGCGGCGCTAGCGATTCGCCTAGCGATCATCGTGCCGTTGCGGCAGATGCTGGGACTGGCGCAGCGGGTGGCCGCGGGCGATCTCAGTGAGCTGCCCGCTACTTCGGCGCGGCGCGACGAACTCGGGCAATTGCAGGATGCGGTGCGGCATATGCTCGATGCTCTGCGTGGCCTGGTCGGTCGCATCGGCGCCGATGTCGACCAACTGGATCGTGCGGCAGATGCACTAGCGGGCATGGTGGAACGGACCAGCGACGGCGTGCATGCTCAGCGGCACCAGACCAACAGGGTGGCCGATGCCATGCAGCGCATGACCCACTCCGCCTCGGCCGTCAGCGAACAGGTGGCGGGTAGCCGAGATGCGCTGGCCGAGGCTGGGACGTTGGCGCGAGACGGTGACGACCTGGTGCGCAGGGCCAGCGACAGCCTGCAGCGACTGGCAGTGGAAATGAGCGCCAGCGTCGAATCGATGCGCGGGTTGCAGGAGCAGAGTGAGTCCATTACCCGGGTGCTGGACGTTATCAATGCATTGGCCGAGCAGACCAATCTGCTGGCTCTCAATGCGGCCATCGAGGCGGCGCGGGCTGGTGAGCATGGTCGTGGTTTCGCCGTGGTGGCCGACGAAGTGCGCGCCCTGGCGAGTCGCACCCGCGATTCCACTGGTGAGATTGAGGCGATGATAAGGCGCCTGGGCGAATTGACCCGCAAGACCGCCGACAGTCTGCAGGGCAGTCAAGGCTTCACTGTGCAAGGCGTCGAGCTGACCGGGCAGGCGAGTGCCGTGCTCGCAGCCATTACCGTCGCCATGGAGCAGGTCGAGAGAACCGGACGCAGCATCGACGAAGCGGCAACCGCACAGTACGCCATGGCGCGTCAGGTGGACGATGCCGTCGAGCAGGTGGCGCGGGTGGTGGAGCAGAACGCCGAGGAGTGCCAGCGCCTGCAGACGGCCTCGGGCAGCTTGCAGCAGATGGGAGCGAGCCTGGGGGCGGCGGTGGGGGTGTTCCGCGCCCCCCGCGTGGCGGGGGAGTCGCTCAGGATGTGATGGTGGAATCGGGGCCTTGGGTCATGTGCACCAGCTTTTCCCGCAACCAGCGCAACATGGGGTCGCGATCCAGGCTGCGATGCCAACTCATATATTCCTGCATGGTTGGGAGCTCCACCGGCGGCGGCAGAATGCGTAGCGGCAGGCTTCGGGCATAGAGCTGCGCCAGGCGGTTGTGCATGGTGGCGACGCGCTCCGTGCCGATCACTAGTTGCGGCAGGGTGTTGAAATCGTGGGTGAGCACTTCCAGGCGGCGCTTACAGCCGTACTGGCTCATGAACCACTCCTCGATACCCAGTGTGCGATTACGTCCGAAGGCAACACCTACATGACCCATTTCTAGGTACTGCTCTAGAGTTAAGCGATCACCAATTTTCTGATTATCGGCACACACCACACAGACATGTTGCTCGTCAAAAAGTAGCTGTGAGGGATGGTCTTTCACGATGAAGTGTTCGGGCGCGATCATCAGGTCCACTTCCCCGCGCATCAACATCTCCACTGCGGTTTCGCCCGGGCTCATCAGCTCGAAAGTGATCTGTGGTGCTTCGCGGTTCACCGCCTGGATGACCTCGGCGAATACCACGCTGATCAGGTAGTCCGAAGCCATGATGCGGAAGTGGCGCTTGCTTTCAGAGATATCGTGAACGGGCTTGGCGGTGATCGAGGTTTGGATCTTCAACAGCACTTCACGTACCGGAATCTCCAGTTCCTTGGCCAATGGGGTCGGCATCATCTTGCGGCCGACTTGTACCAGCAGATCATCTTCAAAGTAGGTGCGCAGACGACCGAGCACGCCGCTGGTGGCGGATTGGGTCATGTGCAGGCGAGCGGCGGCGCGAGTGATGTTCTGCTCTTCGAGCAGTACATCCAGCGCCACTAGGAGGTTCAAGTCCAAGTGCTTGAAACGCATGGCAGGCATCTCTTGTTGTATTTATTTTCGCGATACCCTGCATCCTGACTAACGATTAGTCAAATTGTTCGCGCCTTCCTAGCCTTGTATGCCAAGGGGGCCTTTCGCCTGAATTTTCATATTCCGCGCCGGTCCGGCTTCCCTCGTATTCGCATGTTTCGCGCGAGCTCGCATGCCCGTGATTTCTCGTGCGCACCACAACAAAAACAAGGAAATCGTCATGAGCGAAATCAACAAAGTACTCATAGTGGGCGGCGGTATCGGCGGTCTTTGTGCGGCTATAGCATTGCGTCGTCAGGGCTTCGCCGTGGATCTGGTCGAGATTAAATCCGAGTGGACGGTCTACGGCGTGGGCATCATCCAGCAGAGCAACGTGGTGCGAGAAATGGCCCGGCTTGGTGTGCTGGATCGCTACCTGGATGCCGCCTATGCCTTCGAAGACGTGGGCATCTACGACCTGCAAGGCAAGCCGCTGGTGCGTATCCCCGGTCAGCGCCTGGCCGGGCCCGAATACCCGGCCAACGTGGGTATCTCGCGTCTGGCGTTGCACCAGGTATTGAGTACGACCGCTATCGAATTGGGAACCCAGGTTCGCCTCGGATTGAGCGTGGAGTCCTTCGAGCAGGATGCCGAAGGTGTGGACGTCCGTCTCACAGACGGTTCTACCGGACGATACGATCTGGTGGTTGGTGCCGACGGCGTGTACTCGAAGATTCGCGGCATGCTGTTCGGCGACAAATATCGACCGCGCCACACCGGGCAGTCGGTATGGCGCTACAACTTTCCCCGTCATCCTTCCATCGATCACCTCGCCAGTTATACAGGAGCCGAGGGTAATGCCGGTCTGGTGCCCCTGGCGGACAACCTGATGTACATGTTTTCCACCTCCCACGAGCCGGGCAATCCTTGGCTCGACCCGAACCAGTTCGCTGAAATTATGCGTGACCGTATCAAGAACATCGGCGGCCTGGTCGGCGAGCTGCGCGAGCAGATCACCGATAGCAGCCAGGTGGTTTATAAGCCGATGGAGGTGGTGTTCGTCGACGAACCCTGGTTCAAAGGGCGCGTGCTGCTGATCGGTGATGCGGCTCACGCCACGACACCGCACCTGGGGCAGGGTGCCGGCATGGCCATCGAGGACGCGCTGGTACTGAGCCTGGAACTGTTGGGCGACGACGCCACTGAGACCAAGCTGCAGCGCTTCATGCAGCGCCGTTTCGAGCGTTGCAAGTACATAAGTGAGAAATCGATCCTGGCCGGCGAGCGGGAAATGGCCAAAGACCACAGCTTCGACCGTGTCGGCCTGACCAAGGACATGCTCAAGCTCACAGCCGAACCCATCTGACCTGCTTAATGCCGGATCGGTAGGCTTTTTCCCGGTTCAAGCCGCCTCGAGTCCTGCTCGGGGCGGCTCTTAGGTTTTTACCCGCTGGTGATTATTCGCTGCAGCTGAGTTGAGCTTGCATTCAAGGAATGTTGGGGCGAGCCCGAGGTGTCCGCTGCGACTCCAGTCATGCGCGCTCGATTTTAGTGAGGTGCTATTTGTCCTCTGGTCTTCGTTCTGCTTCCTTTCTTTGTCGCGAGGATGAACTGCTGGAAGGGCAGGCCAGAGGCTTTGACCCCTGGCTGCAGGGACGTGACACGGTCGTTGCACTACGCTGGAGGGGCTTGGTGCGGGTTTACCGCAATAGCTGCCCGCATTGGCAGGTGCCTATGCAATACCGCAAGGATCGGTTCATGTCCGGGGATGGCCGCTACATCGTGTGTTTTGCTCACGGAGCGTTGTTCCAGCCTGAGAATGGTTTGTGCCTGCAGGGCCCATGCCTCGGGCAATCCCTGCAGTCGCTGGAGGTGAGTGAAGATGGCGAAGGCGGATTATGGGTGGTGCATGAGTAGACCACACAGTTTCAGCACTATCTAGTCATCGACCAACTCAACATTCAGTACATCTCCGCTGCCAACGTTCATAGCCCCAAGCTCCTCTGAAGGAAGGCCGATTATGACGTCCCCGCTAACACCGCCGGGGTCTTGGCATTTTAAAGTGACCGGTGCTGAGGGTTCATAGTTTAGCCTCGTGCAAGGGCGTATCTGAAGTGAACCTTCACTAGCGTACCTTTGAGTTCGAATACTGGACAGGTATGGTGGCGGCACCTTTTGACAAGCGAGGGTTTCCGGCCAGATACGGACGCTCCAACCGATGTTAGAACCTGGACTGACTGAGCTGATATCGCAAGTAGAGCAACATAATGGGGTTCGTCTTCGCTCCGAGCACTAAGAGCAATATGTCTTAGACACGTCCAAATAGCCTACGCATAGGCTTGGACGAAGATTTCGACTGCTGCAGCCAGCCGCGCTTTGCTAACCACCGAGGGGCTGCCGCAGTCTAGGCTGCCAATCGCGAGCAGAAGGAACTGGATGGCTGCTTGCCCGGGCGCTGAACAACGAGCCCAACGGGACAGGGCCTTTTCCAGGTAGCGCTGATATGGCAGAAAACGCTGCCGCCAGCGCTTATGTGCGATCCGATTAGAACGCATCACCATTTGAGTAAGAGTTTGAGAGGCTGTGTGTTGGTACTGTAGTAGCAGCTCATGTGCGGCTCTTTCCAGGCAGACGCGTAGTCCTCCTCTTGCCTGGATTGGCAGTCTCGGCTCCGGCAATTGCTCCAACCAGTATTCGACCGCTGCGCTGTAGAGCTGTGCCTTGTCGCCAAAATGGGCATAGAGAGTTGCTTTGGTCACACCGGCCGAATCGGCCATGGCCTGCATGC
>Ga0116211_1000260_pt1 | contig 31206 bp, 30 predicted proteins | sample SaghotsprinmetaG_FD_94484 | JGI IMG/M metagenome (GOLD analysis project Ga0116211, IMG submission 94484) | Hot spring microbial communities from South Africa to study Microbial Dark Matter (Phase II) - Sagole hot spring metaG | ecosystem: Environmental > Aquatic > Thermal springs > Hot (42-90C) ... | reverse complement strand
TTGCCGATTCGATCCAGGCATTCATGCGCGCCGCGTCAGCGACCGCGTCGGGGCCGGGAAAATCGGTCCAGGCATCGCCGATCGTGACTTCATAACCGTTGCTGCCCGGCAGCATGCGGGTGAGGCAAGGCAGGACGACGGCGCCGGCCGCTTTGGCCAGACGTGGCAGTCCGGTGATTGTGGCCGTCTGGATGCCGAAGAAAGGAACGAATACTGCATCGCGACGACGCGGATTGAGGTCAGGCAGATAGTAGAACGGCCGTCCGGCCTTCATTGCCTTGACTGTCGCCCGGACGCCATCCTGTCGTGATAGCAGCAGTTGATTGCCAAAACGGCTGCGCCCCCGCAGCAGCACTTGGTTGAAAACGGGATTGCTTTGCTCGGAGTAGATGCTGACGATGTCGAAGCGCATGGTGATGGCGACACCGCCGGCATCCAGCCCCAGAAAATGCGGTGCAAGCAGGATTACCGGCTTGCCCTCGGCGAGTGCCGCATGAATTTTTTCTTCGCCCGTGACCTGGACCATTTCCTCGATGCGCTTGCGACTGCCCCACCACAGGACGCTGCGCTCCAGTATGCTTCTTCCAAGCCAGGAGAAGTGTGCCTTTACCCGTGTTGTGCGTTCGTCGGCGGAGAGCTCGGGAAAGCAGAGCGCAATATTGATTTCGGCGATTTTTCGCCGCCGGCCACCGAGGCGGTAGAGCAAGGCGCCGCAGGCCTGTCCGAGCGGCACCAATAGCGACAACGGCAGGAAATGCAGCAGCCAGAGGAGTGCGACAGGCAGAAGGCTGAAGATTCGGGTCAGCATCTCATCAGGTTTTCGGTAAGGGATGCAGCATGCGTTTCATCGAGGTGCGCCAAATTACCGGGAGAACAGTCTGGCGGCCAGCAACAGCGAGCCTTCCTTGGTCAGGTGGCCATAATCCCAGATCGTCAGGGTGTTTGTTTCGCCGGATTTGACCGTGGCCTGACAGCGGGAGCCGTCACAGAGCGCTTCCAGTGCAGACAGGAAGCCGACGTCCTGCTCTCTGGCAACAGCTTCCAGTGCCTCGTCCATCAGGCTCAATTCTTCAAATTCCGGGGTGTGCAATAGATCTACCTCACTCAGGCTCAGGTGTTTCTTGGCAATGAATGCGGGCAAGGAGGGGCGCCATTGCGGAACCGGGCCAATGATGGTGATTGATGACTCCGGGGAGACCTGTTTGATGAAATTGATTGTTTCCTCCAGCCGCGAGCGCGGGTCAGCCTTGTCGTACGCGATCCAGTTTGCATGGAGGAAAATCGCAGCGGGCTTCGACTGCCTGATTTCTTCCTGAACGAAATCATTCAATTGTTTGCACTTGGGGCGCCAGTTGCCGATGCCACTGACCAGTGGCGGGCACCCGCTCGAGGTGTATTGACTGACTTCCGTGTTTTGCCTCAAGCCATAGGAAAGAGCCGCAGCATGGGAGTCGCCCCAGACGAGGGTCACCGCATCCTTGCTCCTGTTCCGGCATTCGTCGGAAAACTCGTCCTTTTCCCGGTTGATGTCGATGAAACAGGCGCCTGATCGATAGATCTGGCTGTAATCATATTTTTCAAGGGCGATCAGGCTGCGCTGGCTTTCGGTCAGACGTCCTTCGAAGCCCTTTGTCAGATAACCGGCGATACCGATGCCGGCGAAGAACAGGCTGCCAGCCAGTGCATACATGAATATCTGGCGGCGGCTGAAGCGAGTTCTGTCCCGGAATGGTGTTTCGACATATTTCCAGGTGAAATAAGCCAACCCCATCGAACTGACTGCCAGGGAGCCCATCATGAGTTGCGACGGGTGGTTGGGACTGATGTGTCTGGCAAAAGCGAGTAGCGGTTGATGCCAGAGATAGGCGCTGTAGCTGACCAGGCCAATCCCGACCAGCATGCGGCTGCCCAGGATTTTACCGACCAGCGTCCGGTCGGTTGCGAACAGGATGATCAATCCGGCCCCGATGGTCGGAACCAGGGCGTGTACGCCGGGGAAAGGCGTGTCTTCGCCAAAAAACACGATGGCATAAGTAATCAGTCCCAAGCCGGTAGCTGCGCCTGCTTGCTTGATCCAGGTTTCGGTTTGATCGCTTTTGAAAATGCGAAATGCGATCAAGGCGCCGATCAGTAATTCCCAAGCCCGTGTTGGCAGCAGGAAGAATGCGGCATCCGGCCGGCTGTGGACGAGTGAATTGGCTAGAACCAGGCTGCCGATTGCCATGGCAAGCAATACGATAGCCATCAGTCGTTTTCCGAATCGCCAGGTCAGGGCCAGCAGGAGGGGGAAGAGCAGGTAATACTGCTCTTCCACGGCCAGGCTCCAGGTGTGCAACAGTGGTTTTGCTTCTGCGGCGGTTGCGAAGTAGCCGCTTTCGCTCAGGAAAAGATGGTTCGATAAAAAGAGAGTTACGGCAAAGAGACTTTCGGAAAAGTCCTGCATTTCTCGCGGAAGCAGCCAGAACCAGGCGAAGGGCAGGCTGGTGAGCATGACCACGAATAGCGCCGGCAAGATGCGTCTGGCCCGACGCTCGTAAAAACCGGAAAGCTTGAATGTGCCGGCGTCCCTTTCAGCCAGGATGATGCTGGTGATCAGGTAACCGCTGATGACGAAAAAGATGTCGACGCCGACAAAACCCCCGCCAAAGGTCTGGAATCCTGCGTGGAACAGAATGACTGGCACTACCGCTAGAGCACGAAGTCCATCGATTTCTCGTCTGTAATCCATGGTGGTTTGTTCTAGGGTGTTGGTTGGGTGGGTCGAGACGGGGTGAAACAAAAAACAGGACCGCTTGGCGGTCCTGTTTGCGGGGTCGTTGGTGGGCCCGCAGGGACTTGAACCCTGGACCAAAGGATTATGAGTTCGGCAGAAAAGGACTGATATTCCTTTGGCGTCCGTGCTAACGCCCTGAAAAGGCTAAAGATTCTAGCACGAAAAATAGGCGGCCGGCCCGAAAAGCTGCACCAGACATGCACCAGACGGCTTTGAATGGACCGGAGAGGGAACGGCACGAAAGGGCTAGCCCAACTGGCAACTGACGTGGTAGCGATAGTTGCGCATCCATGACGCGGCAACGGAGATCATTTCAGCGACCTTCGCATCCAGTCCGAACGAGAGGTCATAGTGCTCATTGATCTCTAGCGTTCCCCCGGTGAGGTCGTCTACCGCTGCGACAGTAGATGCAAAATCATCCATCCAGATGAAATCACGCCGCTTTTCCGACGCTTTCAGAGGGGCGTCACATTCAATGATTACCTCATGCATCCGTGATTCATTGATGGATGCGCTACCTTCAAGTGGTATGCCTTCGACAATCCCTTTGGTATTGATAGACGCGCCAACGCCACTATCTATAGAGACCCGCAAACGCTTCACCCGCGCGTTGGCACGTACGTAGGAAATGATGTCCGCGATTTGCTCTCTGACAACGAACGAGTGGAATTGGTCCGCTGGAATTAAGCAGTCAGTTCGAGCCTTCTTCGGATGGCGAATGTAGTAAACGTCATCGAGCAAGCGGGCGCCAAGAGGGTTGTGAAATCGCTTAATCTCGTCCTCTTGATGCAGGATATAACAATTTTCCGTGGTTACCTCTTTGAACACTTGAGCGATTTGTCCGGGTATGCCGAACAATCCCGCGCCCGCGGCTATGGTGGGCAAATCCGGCTTTTTAAAAAAATGACCAACGCAACCGATAAGTGACCGGTCGATACGATATACCTGGAGCGCCATAGAAATAATTTCCTTTCTCTTTTTTCATGTAGTTCCAACACGCGGTTGATGATTGCCATTACTCGTCAGCCATCGCTTGGCCATTAAATAGGCATGCTACAGCGAGATTTCGGCGTTCTCATATGAACCTCCAATCAAGTCATGGCTGGCCGTTCTGACCTGAGCAGCATTGAAAGATGTCAGCAAAATTTGGGGATTGCAGAGGGTAGAGCCCTTTAAGCGATCTCGGTTGCAGGCAGCTTTTCATCCGCGAATGCCCACACCCTCCTTACAGAGTATCGCGTTTGATGTCCGCTGAGAACGGCGTGGTCTGGTGGTTTCTAATTTGCTGTGTGGCTTGATTGCAATCTTTATGGGTACTCAATTGTGGTTGCCTGCTGTACGGGCAGGTCAGACTTTGGGCCATTCACCGCGTTAATTACGGTGAGTGGCGTGGCTAATCGAAGCGTTTTCTGCAGCGATTCGGTTTTCGGACGCGCTTAAGGTTATGCGCCCGGCCTTTTCTCTATCGCTTGATAGAGCACGGTCGCGGCGAGTTCAGGGTAGAAATTTTTGCGTCGGCCATCATGCCTTGTGCCGCAAGGATTTGATCTCCTAAACCATACCCGCCGGCCGGCGTCGCCGGCACCCGACGGGCACCAGCGACACCGTAATGCACCGGAAAACGACCGGCAGAGACGGCCAGACTCTGCCTGCGCCGGCGGCAATCGTTAAACCCGGGGCTGAACCCGGCGTACGTCCTGCCGGAAGTTGAGGAAGGCCCGCCGATCGCTCGGGGTCGAGGGCACGCTTAAACAGGTCGCGCGGTTGGGCGCATAGAGCTTGCCGTGTTGGCCGCCCCGCTGGAATTGCCATCCATCGCGGACCAGTTGGCGAACCAAGGTGTTGATTTCCTTCGAGGCGCTGTAGCGTTTCATGCGGCGACCTTTTCGAGTGGCCCACGGTAGCGAGCACAAAACTTGGCCGGGTCCATACCCACCGCAGCAAAAGCCTGTGCGACGCCAACTTCCGGAATCGGGCGACTGTAGCGGTAGCTGGATTGGCCCAAAGCATTCTGGAAGAAGCGGCCCAGCGGGTCGATCATCACGTAGGACTCAACCATTTCGATGTTGTCCTCGACGCACATGAGGTCGCCTAGCGCCCGATGACGAGCTACAAACCCCTGAAAATCCGCATCGCTGACCATGAGTTGGTTGGTCACGATGGGCAGCATGCGCAATACCTTCCAGCGTTGAGGCGCCAAGCGCTGGATCAAGGTGTTGAGATCCTCGTGGGAGTTGAGCGCGTTGACGACGGTGTTGAGCTTGATTTGCAGCTTAGGGTTCCAGCGCCTGGCCGCATTGATAGATTCTTCAAGTTGATCGATCGCCAGCAACTGACCATGCCGGCTTTGCCTTCCGATCTGGCGGTTGGTTGTAGCGAGACCCGAGTCCAGGCTGACGCCGAGCATCGAGAGGTTCGGCGCCAGTTTTTGGGCAAGGTGCGGTGATAAGAGGCTACCGTTGGTGATCAGGGAGGTGGTAAAGCCGATCTCGCGGGCGGCTGACAAAATCTGGTCAACACGTTCCGGATAGAGGAGGGGTTCTCCGCCAGCCAGATTGAGCCGGATACCCTGCCAATCCATCTCCCGGCGCAGCGGGTTCGCAAGGTTTTTCGGATGGAAGTACTGCCATAAATTTTCCAGCATCCGCGCGGTGGCCGGGATGTCATGGACGACCTCCCGGTCGCGGCCTTGCCAATGGGCATAGCAATAGCGGCAACGATAATTGCAGGCCTCAGTGATGTGCCAGTTGATCACCAGTTCCGATAACTGCGGGCGTGCGCGCCCTTTCCTCGTCAAGGAATCCTTCATGGTCTTCTCCTAAACGAGTTAAGCGTCGGGGTGAGCGACGTAGCAGAGGCGGAAGCCGACCTTCAAACCTTTGTAACGCATGGTCAGATGCGCCGGGCAGCGATCACGGTCAAGCGGGCCCGTCATCAGGGCTTTACCGGTCGCGGCGTTGGCCACGGGGGCATAACCGTCAGCGTAATCGGCTAACCATTCACCAAAATCTACGACGGAGACGAACGGAAGCCCCTGTTGATTCTGTGTCCAGGTGATTTCTTTACCAAAACGCAGATACCCACCGCCGCTGCAGGCCTCGGGATAACGGTGTGCGGTTTCGCCGCCCGTTTTGCCGTCCCCGCCTTCAACGATCCAAGTCAGATCACCCCAGCCGTCTTTCTCGATGTTTTGCGCAGGCGGTGGACTGATTTGTTTCCATTCTTCTACTTCCAGCAGACGGACGGGAAGACCGGTTTTCTGTTCGTAGTAACGACAATAAGCCAAGGCATCAAACCATGTGATGCTTGCCGGAAGATGGTCGTCGTCGTGCAGGTTAACGGCGGCAAGATCGGCTTCAAGCTGAGTGTTGGTACGTGATGAGCGGGAGATGCGGTCATCGCGCCAATCCGAACCCGCGAAGAAACGCCAAAATTCCTGGATGGTGACCGGCGGCGAAACCATCAAACAGTAGCCATTGAGCCGATGGGGGATAAAGTTCTGGTCGCTCCATCCTTTAGGCTGCGTCGGCGCGGCATAGTTGCGGCGTGTCGCCAGAAGTTCACGCATGAGCAGCTTGGAGTAGCCAGGCCAGGTCGAGACTGTTCCGCTTTCCTCATAGTGGCGTGTTTCTGCGCTGTGCTCCAGCCGCTCATACCATTCACCGGTGGTGAAATAGAGGTGAGCGTTGAGTCCGGATGTCTGCATCGCAGTCGGCAGTTCGTGACTCTTAAGGATCGGGTGGTAGGGGTTCCCCGTGAAGGCTTCGTCCCGTTGATTACGGATGACCCAGTCAAATGCCCCGTTTTTCCCTTTCAGGAAAACGAGGTTGTCGTTGCCAGGGAAGGGAGTCACCTCGACCCAGCCCGATTCGGAACGGTCGATTTCCTGGCGAAAGATATTGAAGATGCGGTGGTCAAAGGACAGTTCGTCTTCACTGGCGTTGTATGAACGGAATTCCGCTGGCCGTTGCATCGGCTCAACCAGATTGTCACCCAGGAGGTTGAAGGCTGCGGCGACAGCGTCAAGGTGAAATGCATGAAGCAGCAGGTCAGTGCCAGTCAGGTCGACATGGTCGGGGGCATCACTATCCCAATCAAATTCACGGTCAAGAGAAAGAACAGTCTGGTCGGCACGGTCGATGCACCAGTTCAGTTTCGCTTCTTCGCCATAGACGGGTTCTTCGCTCAATGCATGAATATCAATCCGGCCGCGCCCCCTTGCGGCGAAAAACTTCGAGCCAACGCCGGTGAAAATCCGGTTCGGCATCGGCAAGCCAGAATTGAAGAGGCGATCTGATACATCACGAGCTGTGAGACTGTAAGAGAACATCCGGGGCCAACGGATCAAGTCGGCTGGCCGGGTCATGCCGTGGCTATTGAGAAACTTGATCAGTTCCTGTTCATGCTGCTGCCAAGCATCGAAGGTTTTGCAGCCCAGAGCTTGTGCGAGTCCATGGCGCAGACTGCTGAGATGTAGCGATGGTTCTTCGGAAACAGGCCGGTCGGGGCGTTTGCGCGCATCCCGAAGGGCATTGGCAGAGTTCTTGAGGTGGCTGTGGTGCAAGCCATCAAGCCGCATGGACCAGAACCTAGGTTCCGCGTTAGCAGCTTGACCTGGGCGAGCAATCAGGAGGTGGACAGGGCGGACTGCGCGCAGCAGGGTTTCGGTGTTCATGTGAATCTCCAATCAAGTCATGACTAGCCGTGCTGCCTTAGGCAACATTGAAAAATGTCAGCAGGATTTGGAGATTGCAGAGGGATTGCCCTTTGAGCGATTTCGGTTGAAGGCAGCTTTTCATCCACGGGTGCTCACACGCTTTTTACAGAATATCGCGTTTGATGTCCGATGACAACAGCCTGATCAAGTTGTTTCTAATTTGCCGGGGCGGGCTTGGTTGTAAGCCTTATGGGGCCCTCGTTAGTTTGCCAGCAGCACCGGTAAGCCGAATCCTGGGTTATTCACCGTACGGAGTGCGGTGAATAAAGTGGTTAATCGCCGCATTTGCTGCGGCGATTCGGTTTTCGGAAGCGCTGAAGGCTATTTGCCCTGCCTTTCCTCTATTGCTTGATAGAGCACGGTCGCAGCCCGTCGCGCGATTGCGTCTTCTTCGGCGTTGAGCGGTTCCAGTTCGACCCCGCCACGGCCATCGACAAACATCGGCCCCCCGACATCATCATCGTAGCGGGACCCGTTCTCGTGAATAGCTTCATACTCGTCCGCCGACAAATCAGTGCCCAGCAGTTCGGCGAGATAGAACCAGGTCCAGCACTGCTGCAGGTTCAAGCGATCGTAGCCTTCGATCAGCTCGCGCATGGCTTCGGTGTCGCCTTGCTGTGCTGCGATCGTTCGCCACTGCCATGCGTCTTTGTGCCGAAAAAGGCGATTGGCGACATCGGCGGCGTGGGCTGCGTCGATGTTTGCGTAAGCGTTGGCCGGCCGTTCGAAGAAAGCAGGGTCACCAAAATGTTCCGCCATTTCAAGCAAGGCGGCTTCATGGCCAAGTGCGCCGGCAGCACGCAGGTGGTGCTCGTACTTTTCCGAACGGATCTGCATGGCCGCGTATTCGTCCGCCCATTCCTTTTCTATCCCAGTGAGTACGCGGCCGTTACGCTCCTCGTTGTACCAGTAGTCGCTGCCAGAGCTGGGTTCATCGTAGGGATCGTCGGACGGTGTGTAGATGAGCGCCAAGGCGTAATGGGCATCGGCATCACCTTTGTTGGCGGCCGCCAGCAATCCATCAAGCAAGATGTGGGTGGCGAGGGATTCGCGATCGAACCACGGGCCATAGGTATCTTCATCCTCGGCATCGTCATCAAACTCGTCGAGTTCATGATCGGTCACCCTGTTCGTTTCGTACCGAAGATGCGCGACAAGGTCCGCAATGCTGATGACGCCAATACCCTGGTCAGTAAGGTACACCGGGAGGGCCTTCGCAAGCTGGAGCGCCGTTTCCGGCAAGTAGTCGAGTTCTAGGCAGCGGCGCCCGACCGATTCACCATACTTGGCCGGACGTCGGCTGGTGATGCCGCCTTGCGTGAAAACGTGCTCGGCGCACAAGGATGCGTAGGAGTTGAAACCAAAGGCGGCGGCCAATAGTTCGTAGACGTGGCTGCGCCTGAAGGCGGTGCGGGTTTGGACTTGGAGATGTTGCTGCGTGTCGAACGCGAGTTGCTTGATCGTCATGATCAACCTTTCCTGAAAACCTCATCGATTCGGGTCAGGTGCACGCGTTTAAGTCCCCGACGACGAGGCTCAAAAGAGAAGGTCTATCTGAATATGACGGTTGGTGCTGCGTTGCCTGTTTTTACTCGCGTGCAAGTAGGGTGGGCACCTGCGAGTATTGTAACTGTCATACGATGGGCAGTCTAGGCGATCGCTTCTGAAGCGTCGCCGAGCATCGCATTGGGTTGCTAGGCGGAGCGGGCCTGCTTTAGCAGAGCATCAACTGAGTCGGGAACGTCACCACGGCGTAACAAGCGCTTGAAAACCTCGTATACATCGTTCTTGTCGCCATCTTTGCGCAGCGTGCTCTCATCGTTCAGCCATGCGTAGATGATTTTTCGCTGAGCGCTGGTGAACTTGAAGAACAGGCGATACCTCGGCGGCAAACCCCGTTTGACCCGTCGCCAGTTGGTATAGCTTTCCAGTGTTTTACCCAGACGAAATCTCTCATGTCCAGGATCTGCTGGAACGTCTCGGGTGATGCTGTCGAAGACTGCTTTGAGAAGCTTGGTTTTGGGATGTGACTTATAGTTCTGCGGCTGATGTTGCGCTAACAGGGTTACATCGTTTTCCAGTTGCGTCAGGCGGTCAGCAAACAGCTTGAAGTAGTACAGGTCCCAGTTATTGATCTGCATCGAACAGATTAGACGCTAACTCCAGCGATCAGCTGAGCGATGCGATCGAGTTGCCCCGCATCCGCAGCGACCACTGTTTCAGGATGCTGGTCAATATCGTTGTCCAGTAGGGCGATGAAGTGTGCAAGTTCTCGCTCATCTTCAGAGAACCACGCCGAGGTATCTCCGGCACTCAGAGAAATCAGGGGATTGGTCGGGTTGGTCGTGATATGGGCCGTATAGGACAGTGCGGGGTTGGTGGCGGTCAGTGCGCCGGCCATCACAACGGTTGCTGCATTTCTCCAGGGTGAGAATTCGCGAACCCCGGTTTGCATAGACTGCTGTGCCAAGGAAAGATTCTGATAGGCCATCATCTTCACGGCTGGGTGAGTTTCTTGGTGTTGAATCGTGCTCATAGATATTTCTCCAGCAATTCGCCTTCTACTTGCTTCAGAAACCACTCATGCGTAACGCGGTGGGCTTTCCCGAGCCAATCTTCAATGCTCTCTGGATTTTGAGGTGTATCTTCACCACGCGTAAGAACTTGAGTCTCCCAGACGATCGCATCTTCTTCCCCTTTACGCCCTTGATTCGCCGACAGTTGCAAGACACCTTTGGGCTCGTTGAGCGGGAATGCAAGCGAAAGACCAACGCCTAATGCTTTAGGGGTGATTATGCCGTTATCAAACAGGCTTGGGGAGAGGTCAATGCCTATCTTCAGTTTTTTGAGGAAATCGAGTGGGGAGGTATCGCCAAGCAAATCCGCGTCGATGTAGCGCAGTGACACCTCGGCGATTCGCAATGGCGATTCATCCTGCGGATAAACCTTGAATAGCGATTGAACGACGAAGCCACACGAAGCGAAGAAATCGTCCCACAAATAGCCCTCCGTATCATTCACCGTAATCAGGCCAGGGCCTAGTTGAACCAAAGGCCAGCGATCAGGTGCGGTCCTGAATTGGTGTTGCGGCGTGAAGGGAATCATTTGCGGAGGGACTTCCGCAGATGGGAGTGCTACGTGGTGAGGAAATTTATCGCGCAACGCGCCATACAGTTGCCCAATCAGCAACTGATAAAAGGGATCAATGGCGATGCCCGGAGGTCCGCTCAATGCCCAGCGAATCTCGAACAACGCCTCGACCAGGGGTTTGTTTTTCAACTCCCGGATGTTATCCACGGCGCTATCTCTATTCAAACCTTAGAATTATATAGAAAAGCCAGCTAGAGGACTTCGATCATGTATGCCTCCCGCAGGCTACACGCTTTTTAGATTGGGAAGCATGTTCTCTTGTTCCGTCTCGCTGCGGTTGGGGCCAAAACCCCGTCGCGCAAGACTCGACGGGGCCCCTGATGAGACTGCGCTTCTTGCGACGCCCAGTCGGGCCGGCAGCGCCCGGCGCTGCCCTGCGGGCAGTCCGTGCTTACATCGATAGTTAGCCTTCCTGCGCCAGAAAGCGGTCGACTTCCAGCATGGGAAAGCGGTCCTTCATGACCTGGAAGAAGGCCAAAACCTCCAGGCTACGCGGTACAGCGTGCTCGTGAAACACCGTTCGGCCGGCATTTTTGATGTCATGCACCTTCGTCGGGTACCCGGCCGCCGTCAGCCAGGCCGCGAGCTTTGACTGCGACAACAAGTCGCTGCTCAGCCCGCATGTCCGCTGCACGTAGGCCGTGAGGAAAGATCGGAGGGCGATGCCCAGGTAGCCACCTTTGGCCGTGGCATACAGCACGCCCGTCGGGCAACGCGATGCCGGCTTGCGCGCGCCGTCGATCACCGCCGGTAGATGGACGCTCGCAGCAGGAAGCACTCCCAGAGAGTTTTCAGCGGAGGATGATGCTTCTTCAGTCTGCTCAAGCCGGGCTTGATAGGCTTGGCGTCGCTGGCGATTGCCCGCATATAGCTGCTGGAAATGTTGCCAGGCATGCCAGTCAGCCATTGTCTTGAGGCAGTGTCCCGGCTTGTCCTTGTCGTCACCGCGCCGCCATTGATCAAAGAGGACGCGGACCAGTTCGCCTTCTTCGACGGTTTCCCACGGGACGGTACTGAAGGCCAGGTGCGACACGCCGTGCGATTCGATTTCGATCATCTGCGGGTTAACCGGACGACGCTTGAAGTCGAATTCCATGCTGAGGCGCATGTCCTTGTCGACCACCTGAAAATCCCACTCGTTGGGGAGTTGATCGCGCGATGACATCGACGACGGACGCTTGATGATCTGGCCCGGAAAGCGATTGACGAACAGATCAAGGACGAAACGGTTCTGGTTGATAGGGGTGAGGAGTTCTTTTTCCTTTGCTTCGTCGCCGTCGGCCGCATCGAGCAGGACTTTGACGCCGCCTTTGGCGACGACCGGTTCATGACCATCGACTAGCTTACCCGTCAGTTGCAAGCGGGTTTTACCGGCGACAGCTTGGCCGATCAGGTGCTTCAATTCCGTCATGCCGGTGCCGGGGGCGACACGATCCACCAACTTCTGGAAACGGCGACACATCGTACCCGTCAGATCAAGCCTTTCGACATCAACAAGCAGACCATCCGTAGTGGCCGAAACCGCCAGGGCCTCCGGCGGCAGCTTCCACAGAATTTCACCGAGGACCGCGCGAGCAAACCCGCTGGTGAGCGCCGCGACTGCGGCTTCCGAGATGGCGGAGCGGCCCACCTTTTCGCTGCGCATCTCCTGCGGTGCAAATATGCGCTTGTCTTTAAATCCCTGGCCGGTCTTGCCATAGGCACTATTACCCAAAAGCTTCATGAATTCGTTGGGCAGCGATTTTTTGACGTAGCGCAGGCGCTCGGTGCGGGTGTAGATAGCAAATGATTCAAAGGCGCGATAGCCAGTGTCGCCATGAGATTCCGGCGGGAAACGCATTTCCTCGACGGGAACCAAGGTGTCGCCTTCCCATTCGAGCCGCTGCGCCTCTTCCTTTTTCGTGAGCTTCTTGCGCAGCATCTTCTGACTGCGACTGAATACCTCGGCCCGCTCCATCCACGGGATGATGATGCCGAACAGAATCTCGATCTCCGCGCCCATTTCCATCGCAAGCTCAATTTCCGGGGCCGTGGCGATGCCTACGCCGGAGAGCGGGAACCACAGGCCATAGTTGCCGACCATTACCGGGATGCACGGGTGCATCGTACCCGGCGCGAACTTAAAGCGGACCTGAGCAAAGCCGGCGACGTGACCTTTGTAGCGGGTCTTGTCACGGACGATTTCGATTTTTTCGTAATCCAGCACCATCGACCCAGCCAGACTGACGACATAGCAACCGGCCAAGTCGTGGTCGTAGAGGCGGGTGAGTTCGTTCGTAATGGGCGTCGGGCCGAACCAGTAGCATTCGTTGCGGCCGCCGAGATAGGCGTCGGCCAGGAAATTTTCGAACCAGCCGCGGATGGGCGTCGGCTCGCGGCTGGTGGTTGAAATGGGTTTGCCTTGATCCTGCCCCCAGAACCAGCGCCGGACCTTCGTAAAGTTAAGGGCAACGTCGGGATGGACGCCATCGCGGCGCATGCACAGCTGGGCCAGCCGCATACCGAGACCGCTGGCGGTGGCGGACAGTCCCTTGAGCCCGAGGTGACGATCGCAGAACCACACGACCCAGAGCACGTAGAGGACAGCGATTTCCGCATCCCGCAGGCCGTACTGACGGAAGGCTTCTGGTCGCTCACGAGCAAAACGCGCCATCTCGCTTTTCTTGTAACCGGGCGGTAGTTTGAGTTTGGGCAACTCAATCCAATCGCCGACCTTGGCCAACGAGGCGCCGGGAGGCGCGAGCATCTTCGCGTCGATCAAGCGGACCGACAAGACGCGCGGATCAAAATCATCGCCCACTATGAAGGCATGGCGGGCCTTCAGTCGGATGACGCGCTCTTCACTGAGCGACAAGGTGATCTTGGCCGGCTTACCGGCGCTGGCCAGGCTGCCATTGATGCCGTTCAGTTGCCGGATGAACTTGCCAGCGTCTCGGAAAACCGGGATGTCCGCCCGCGTGAAAAAGCCGCACAGGATGACCTCGCTCGGCCATTCGTCGAAGATGCAGTACGACTCGGCTTCATCGAGCAGGTCCTCCAGGGTTTCGGCCAAGCTGGGCCGGGACTGACGATCTTCGCCGTTACGAACATCGATGACTTTGCTCAGGCGTTCGCCCGTCGGACCGATCAAATACAATTGCACCGACAGCAGCTTGTTGCGGCCGTCGCCGTGACGATCCCACTCGGCATCAAGGCCTACAAAAACCGGTGCGCCCAGGCCACGTCGCGGCAGAGCCAGACGGGGCATTGCGGCAGTTCCGGGCGAAACATATGCCGAGCTGACCGGCAGGGTTGGCGCTTGATTGCGCATTGCTAGGAAATGGTCCCGGGCGGCGATATCTTCCGGTGACGGACCGTTTGAGGTTTCCGGAATCCGTTGGATCGCCACCACCGTCTTGGATTGGGCGGCCGGAGGCTGATTGGCGCGGGCGGCATCGAGCAACGGGTTAAAGATGCCGTCCAGGTGCATCAGGATGGCAGTGAAATCGTCGCGTCGTACCGGCTTGCGTTCGGCAGCGATGATCTCGTCGCCGCTGCTGCTTGTGTTGGGCTGCTGACGCTGCGGCAGTCCTGTGGATGGATCAGGATGGATTGAACTGGTGTCAATCTGCATACTTTCTATACCCCCTTGCAAACATTGACACCGGAACAAGCTTCAAACCCCTTCGTGTCGAGGCAAGGGAGCCGTTCCGGACAAAAAATGGCTGTCGGCAGGTAGCGCCGACAGCCGGATAAAGACCATGCGAGGCCGGGATCGACGGCTGCGCATAGGATGAAGAGGCCCGTGATCAGTCGGCCTTCTTCGTTTCCTTCAGCAGCGCCCAGTCCGGTTGCTTCGCGCGGTTCGGGTTGTTGATGATCTCGTTCAGTTCGATCACGATCAGCGCCGCGACAGCTTCATCGAGGCATTCGATCCAGCCGATCATCTTTTCGCGGATGTTGAAGATGCCTACTCCGTTCGGGTAGGCGGCGATACGCGCAATGTGCGCGATGGCGATGCTCGTCTTGTTGTCAGCGAGCAGGATTGCCTTCAGGGCCATGAAAATTCTCCTTAAAATTGGCCTGTAGAAATGTGGCGGCGGTACCGACGTGAGCCGGGAAGCCTGGCGGTACCGCCCTCCACTCCAAAATCGACACGCAGCTGGCGTGTCTATGCACCTCCTTTCATCGGCCGTTGATGACTACGGGTTGCGACGTTGCAAAGAGCCGTTATCAGTCAAAGCGCCAATCCAAGATCGATTTCTTCGGGAGGTTGGCGAGGCGACGCAACTCGTCTTCAAGGGTGGGCAATTTGTTGCGTGGAATCGATCCATCCGGCAGGTCGTCCTCGGGGTCGTACTGATAGTCGTCACCCGGGACAGCGCCATCTTCGTAGTCGCGTTCGTCGTAAAAGCGTTCACGTGCCATGTTTGTTGCCTTTCTTGAGCGTGAAAATGCCCTACCTCATGCGTAGAGGGTGAAATGGGCTTGTATGTGATAGGTGGGCGCGGGGCGTGTTCATTTGCACTGGCCGCGTTACTGGATTTGGATTTCTGGAAGCGCGCTGGCGGTGTTCCTGCGGATGCGTTGCAAGCTGTACTGCAGCCCTTCGATGGCGTCGCGAATTTGGCGCGTGCCATGACCTGGAACGTAGTGTTCCTGGCCGCGACTGTCGCGATAGGTCGGATAGAGCTCATTGACGGCAGCCGCGAGGGTGATGAACTTTCGGGCTTCAAGCATGGCGTTTTTAAGAACTTCCGGTGACATGATTTCTTTCCTTTTCAGAACTTTTGGATGAGTCAGCCCTTCATCCATGTCGAATGGATGATTGGTGTGTTGCAGGGACAAGAGAGGACGCTAAGAAGGCGGGGCTCGGGATTGGTGCATCGCTATACCCTTCCCGAGAAAACGAATGTTGTTCGTTCCGAGATCACGATGCTCCGGACCGAAGGCTGAAGGGCGATCATCACAGCAGCGGTACGACGGTGTTGATGCAACATCGATGTCAGGCGCGCACTGGTTTGCGTCAGCGTGCTCCGGACTTGATCTTGGTTGGTAACGATGTAGTGGCGCGCCGTGATGGTGGCGTCGGCATGATCGAGGCTTCTGGCGATGTCTACCAGCCCGATGCCGAGCTGTGCTGCTTCCGACCCCACGGAGCGACGTACATCATGGAAGGTGCGCCGTTCGGTGATGCCGGCAGCGGCTAGCAACTTCTTGAACAGGCTATAGGGCGCACCCATCGGCCCATCCCCCTTCTTGGCAGGAAACAAGAAGGGGTTGCCAGGCACGGCATACGTCAACAATTCGGCGTACGCTGCCATGAACTCAGGCGAGCAAGGCAGCAAGAAGGAGCCTCCGCCCTTGGTTTGGCGGATCAGCAGGGTGCATGCTTCCTGGTCGAGGTCTTCATGGAGCGCATTCAGCAGCTCACTGACGCGTCTGCCGCTGGCCAGCAGCATGGTGAACAAGATCCGCAGGAGCGGCGGGGCGGATTCGAGTTGCACGCCGATGGCCGCCAGTTCCGCTTCGGAGTAACGCACCTGCCGGGCGTTGTCGACCTTAATCTGGCGGATGCGGCGCACCGGATTTTCTGGGAGATCGCCGCGGCGGTGCGCCCAATTGAACAGCGCCAGGATGTTGGCGATGATCTGATACACAGTGCCCCTCGCCAGCTGTTGGCGGCGAGCGGTCGGCTCGTTACCACTAATGTAGTCATCGATCAGTGCCTGGATGTGATGGGCTCGTACCTGGCGCATCTTGAGGTGTCCGATTTTGTGCCGGACGTAGCGATTGAACGCGCCGATTTCGTCCATCGCCGAGCGTTTGGTCGTCAGAATTACCGGGGTGCGGACCTTGTCGAAGTAATCGGCGACAGTCATCTCGCCGACGAACGGATTGCGGCCATCACGCTGGGCATCAAGAATGTCCTGGCCGAGGCGGCATGCCTCGAATTCGGTCATCTCCGCAGCCAAACCAAGCGTTTTATGCGTGCGCTTGCCTTCCGCCGTGCGAAGGGTCAGAATCCACGCGGGGTTCTTCGGGTAATTCCGGAGAAAGACAGCCGGCAGCAGCGTCGAGTAAGAGTCTTTGGGCGTGACGCGTTTGCGCGGACTTTTGACGACTGGCGCGATGTTGCAGTTAGCATGGGCGTCAGGTGCTATCGCCGCCGAATCCGGAAGGCGCCCCTGGTCATTAAACGACAGGTAGATTATCTGGGCCGTCCCTCCCTCGGGCTTCCGGGCAGGCAGGACTTGAACAGGTCTCAGCTTCACGACATCGTTCCAAAAAACATAATGGAACGGATTTTAGTGAGGGGATTTCTCCCCCCCGGAGAGGTTGACCGGGCTACAGCCCTTCCCATGTGAAGGATTCGACGCTCCAATACAGGAGCAGAGGAGGAGACTTTACTTTGCTCTAGTAGTCATCGTCTTGGCCCCTTACTACGGTTTCCCGAGCTTTCTGATTGGCGGCGAAGTATTCGATGATCGGCCGGGTCGGCCATTGGCACTGTTTCGCCTTGTGCTTGGCGAGCGGTATGTCAGCCTTGATGTAGTCACGCAAGATGCGGGGGCGCGAGCCTCTTTTAATCGTCTCGCCAGTCGCGGCGATTGGCCAGGGGCGTAGGCCAAGGTTTTCTGCTGTGCTCGACTTCACTTCCAATAAGCGTTCAAGCACCTCTGGACGCACGCAGCCGAAGAGCTCGAACGCCAGTAGGTTACAAGCCAGCAGGAATTGGCGGCGGATAATCGTGTCGCCGTCCTGGAACGGAGGCGGTGTGCCTTCTGGAATGTCGTAAGGTGTTCGTTCAAAGTCGGTGTGCAGCTTCCGCAAATTGTCGATGGTCCGTGTCGCCAGCTTTAAGCTGCCCTGCACGTATACAGATTGAACGGTAGGGTCGGTGATCAGACTTTCAATTTCTTGCGCCAGTTTGTCGGCTTTGTCCCGTATGGAACTCCGAACGGCACGCTCCCACGAGGTATCTGTCGCTAGTCCCCTATCTCGGAAGCGATGGATTACTTGACCAAGGCGGCCCCAGTAAAGAAAGCGCCGAACCGCTTCCTCTGCCTCGTCATCGAGGGCATCAAACCCGTCAGCGAGAGATTCGTCGTAGGCGAAGTCACTATCCTGGATGATCCGAATCCAAGCGAAGAGGTCCGTTTCCAGAATTTCCAGGCTACGTCGCAAGTCTGAATCTGCAGTCAGGGCCCGTCCGTATTCCGTCGATGAAAGCGCTGTGAGAGATGCTTTGGCAATATCTTCAAGATCGGCACTACCCGCTTGGCGAGATGCCTCAACCTTCTCCCGGCCAGCCTGAAACGCTTGTAAAAACTTGTCGTAGGGCTTCGTCACGGTTTGTTAGTCACACCCAATTGGTAATCACAGGGGACGTTATCACAACCTCCTGGCGTCATTCGCATCTGAACGGTCAAGGCGGATGGCACCGGTCGAATTCGCATCACCCGTAACGTGATTTGACAAATTCACCGGCCAAGTAGAGACAGGCGATCACTGCCAGTAGCGACTTCAGGTCGCTACTGTATTCGGCTGGTGAAACAGTCGGTTAGTCCATCTCAGGTGCAATCGACATGTCCAACACGCTGCCACGAATCCGTCCTGCCATTCGTCAAAATCTGAAACAGGCGCGTCCAGTCAGGCTGGATACCTTGGAGGCGGCTACGCAGCTCCCCGGAAAAGCCGCTCAACTGCTGATCGGCATTTGGCTCATGGTCGCACTTTTCAAGTCGCCGACAGTACTGCTCACGCGGCGAACGATGGCCAGGGTGAATGTGTCGCGCTATGCGGTGACTGATGCTTTGCGTCGCCTTGAGGCTGCCGGGTTGGTGAAGGTTTGGCGTCTGCCTGGCCGATCACCTCGCGTTACCCTCGTTGAGCCAGGCACGGGTACGCCACTGCGCCTGGATAATTTCTACAGTTGACCCTGAATCGACCAATAAACGGAGTTCGCCTCTGCAGGGCGAAGCCGCAAAAATTGACTGTGACGCGATGTCGCCGGGTGAGATTTCAAAAAAACTAGGAGGAAGAAAGCGGGGCAACGGCGATATACCGTTGCTCCGCTTTTTCGCGTCCCGATCAAAATCGGTGTCAATCTGTTGGTTGTATCTACCCCCTTGGGTAAATTGACACCGGTAGGCGCAGCATCATGCCCCCCTCTGGCAGCGGAACAACCGGCTCGATCGAAGCTTGAGACACCGCTTGCCCGACCAGGCGATCGATGACGCGGTTAGCGTCCCGACGGGCATCGTCGCAGAGGTGTGCGTAGATCATTGTCATTTGCGGGCTTTGGTGACGAAGGCAGGACTGTATGACGTAGAGAGAAACACCGTTCTGGGCCAGCAAACTTGCGTAGACGTGCCGGCAATCATGGACACGCATCAGCGGTAACGCTGCTCTAGCCAGCGATCTGCGCATGCAGGCATCAACCGCGAACACGGGAATCTCATCGTTGCGGCACTTGCCCGGGAACAGCCACTGACTCTTGCCCTTGCTCCGCAGGTTGTCCAACACGGCTCGGGCTTCTGCGCTGATGACCACATGCTGGTGCTTGCCCGCCTTGGTCTCTGGAAGGTGCATGATCCCGTTGTCGAAATCGATCTGACTCCACTTCGCCCGCAAGGCCTCGTTGCGGCGAAGCCCAGTCAGCAGCATGAGCTTGATGGCCTGGGCCCCGTAGTAATGCACATCCTCATCCAAGGCCTGGAAGAGGCGGGCGATCTCTGCCGGCTTCAAAGTTTTGACCGGCATCGGGCGCAGCTTGAATTTCTGGATGCCGTAGCAAGGGTTCTTCTCGATGATGCCCCAGATGGTCGCCAGCTTCATCATTCGTGAAATCAGGGCAAGAACGAGATTGGCCGTGGCGTGCGAATGCGTTTTGGCCAAGCCGTTGATGATGCCCTGCACTTCCCGTGTCGTGATCTCGCCCAGCTTGCGATGTGCGAGGTGCTTCATCAGATGCTTGATCCGATGGATGTCATCCTTGTGCGACCGCTTGGTCATCTTCGACAGCGGCATGTACTCGTTCTCGGAGAACTCCTGGAAGGTCGGCATCTTCTTCAGCCAATCCTTCTCGGCCTGCACGTCCTTGCCCAGATCGAGCATTGCCCGCATCTCGTTCGCCCGCTTGCGGGCAGTGGCGAGATCGGTCGCCGGGTATTCGCCGATGCGCGCGGCCCGCTTGCGCCCTTCGAAGCTGTAGCGCCAGAACCAGAATTTCCGACCGGCCTTGTTCACCGCGATGCGTAGCCCGATCACATCGGCGTCGCTGCACTCGTAGGACTTCGATTTGGCATCGGCCGGGCACGGCGGTAGGCGGTCGAGCTCGCGCTGGGTGAATCGAAACTTTCGTGACAGGGTGGTCATTCATAACCTCCAAATGATCGTAAAAAAGACGACCGCATCTGGGGACTCCGGATGCGGCCACGTGCTTGAGGAGCAGAAAAACAGCGGGACGTTTTCGGATTTCTTGCGTATCCGGTGGCGGCTCAGCAGCGGCGCTGCATGGAGGCCCGCCGCTGCTAAGGCCACCACCAGAAAAGGCAGGTGGCCGACCGCCAGCCGACGCTGCTCCGGTGCATCTCCGGTTTTTTCAGCCAGGCGTCGAGGGCTTTCAACCGAGCGTGCCGAGCATGGCCACGCCGGCGTATTGCTTCCTGACAACATCGGACGGATCGAGAACCGCAATCTCAGTGCCGCCAATGTCGGTCAGGTAACGGCGAGCCATCTCCAGATCGGTCGTCAGCATCCACTGGGTGGTACCGTCGAGTTCGACTTCCAGCACAGTCAGCCCAGTGAGCAACCAGGGTGACTGGCGCAGCAAGTCCAGGACGGCAAGCGCTTCGGCCAAAGCCCGAGGCTGACAGCCCGCCTCGAACTCCAGGATCGCTGCACGCTCGCCCCAGGCCTCCAGTTGCCCTTCATCGCAACGTTCCAGCACATTGGCCGCGAACGGCCGCAAAACCGGGTCACATTTTTGAGTATTCACGGGTCAATACTCCTCAGGCTTTAAGGCGGTCGTTACCGAGCGGTCGGCCTCGGAGATGACCCATACCCGGGTATCCGGGTCGCCGGGCACCAATGTGTAGCAGGACAGCACGCGATAGCCATGGATCAGGGCCTGATCGTTGGTATGAGCATCCTCGGCGCCGACATCACCCCAATCGCCCCTGACGTGTCGGGCTAGGAGGTCAAAAAGACTGACGCGGTGTTGCTCCAGTAGCTCAAGCGCCCCGGGCGTCGCGGCCAGCTGACCGAGGGGGAAGCGGGCATGAGCCAGTAGGGCTGAGTTTGCCGGCGACGTGGCCGGCGAGGTTTCGGGATTCGTGTTCATGAAGGGACTCCAGAATGACAAAACGCCATCGGCACACAGGGTGCGGATGGCGTTGGTTGAAAAGGGAATGAACGTTGTCAGGCAGAGGGCGTGGCAAAGGCTCGACACATGGCTATGAGGTTTTGGTCGGCACCGGGCTGGTCGACGATAAAAATGTCGTAGCCGTAGCCACCATCGCTGATCACATAGACCACCTCCAGATAGCCTTCGGGGTGGATTTCCGCCCATTCAAACGACGGCGCAAAATCGGGGTGGCCGAACGGCGTATCGTCGAAGAGGTTGCGCAGCACCGGGAAGCCGATTTCAGCCTCAAGGGCTGCTGCCGTATCGCCGGGCTCGACCACGACGAAGTAGCCGAGTTCGTCGGCATCCCACGGGCAGCTCTCGTTGATCTCGGCCACACGCTTCTCGATCAGCCGACGCAAGGCAACGTCAGGCAAGGCAGCGATGGCGCCTTCGTCACGCAGGATGCGCATGGTCAGCTCCTTCCGCGGGTTTGGCGACGCGCACTTTCCTGCCCTTGCGCCGGCCAGGATGCTCTTCCGTTTCGTCATCGCCAGGAAGCTCCTGCCGGGTCATCTCGGTTGAGGTGTCCGACAAGGCAGCAACAGCTTCAGCCGCTTGAGCCTCCTTTGCAGGTGGAGCATAGGGCTCGCCCGGCAAGGCGAGCATGGAGCGTTTCCAGTCCGCCCAGTCACCGACGACTTGGTGCAGGCGCGGTTTGCCTTCAGCGGCGGCCGTCAGCCCTTCGGCACGCATCAGCGCTGCGCAGAAGGAAGGTTGATTCGCGCTGCGGCTGACAAAGGCCGGGATCAAGGCCTTGGCTGGGAACGGCTGGGTGTGATCGGCCGGCATACAGGCTTCGATCCCGTCGAAGCGTGCGATCTCGTTGCTGAAATAGCCGCCGCTGTCGTTGGCGACGATGCTCACGTACAACTGCTGGCGGTCCGTATCGGTCAGGATCAGGTAGCTGATCGCGCCGCCATTTCGACCGAGCTTTTGTGCTTCGGCGGATTTGAGTTTCAGGTACTGCGGGGTATCGTTGGTCATGGTGGTCTCCGGGTAAGGAATACGGTTCAGAAAAGCAAAACGCCGATGCCCAAAGCAGGACATCGGCGTTACTGGAGGAGGAACAGTAGGCGGCAGGTCCGCCGTGGCATAAAGCGGACTATTTACGACGGGGATCGTCATCGAGCAGTTGTTTGACGACAGCGGTTGCAGCGGCCACAACGATGGCCTCGACGACCGGACCGATGAGTAAAGCTGGAAGCATGGTGGGCTCCTGATTCAGGGGGGACAAAAGGGGAATGGCAGCGGTTGCCGTCAGAGCAATCCACGTTCGGCGAACGACACGGGCGTAGCCGTGCCGGCCACGATGAAATGGTCAAGAACGCGGACATCGACCAAGGCTAGGGCGCTTTTGAGCGAGCGCGTCAGCGCCTCATCGGCAGAACTCGGTTCGGCAACGCCGGATGGATGGTTATGGGCGAACACGACGGCGGCGGCATTTCTCTCCAGCGCCAGCTTGACGACCTCGCGCGGATAGACCGACGTTTGAGTCAGCGTGCCGCGGAACATCTCGATGCAATCGATCAGCCGGTTCTGGGCATCCAGCAGCATGACCATGAAAACCTCATGAGGCAGGCCTGCGGCGATCAGGCGCAAATAGTCGCGGATGGTGGCGGGGTCGCTCAGACAGTCGCCCAGGCGCATGGTCTCGGCGAGTGCCCGTGCCATCAGTTCCTTACAGGCTTCCAGCGTACGCTCAGGCCCATAACCGGCATGAACTTCGTTGAGCAGAGTGCGGCCGGCGTGGAGCGCGAAGATGTCGATCAAGGATCGCCCGGCCAAGCGCTGGGCGGCTTCTTCACCGAGCAGCAAGGCCAGCAAGGCGGGCGTCGGCATCGCCCGGATAGAGGGTGGGGAAAGCATGGGATTCTCCTGGTCAGAAAAGGAAAACCCCGGGCACCTTGCGGCGACCGGGGGCAGGAGAATGAAATCGGTTTGAGCACGCATGCTCTTACGCATTGCAGCCTTGAGCGCTTTTCGAGCCCAGCGTATTCTTTGCGGAACGCTTGGGCTGTGCCGGCTTGCCGGTACAGATTGTGGCAAGGTGATTCACCAGCGGTTTGGACAATCCCGTCTATGCCGATGTGAAGTAGGGATGGATACCCTGGGCGCCTCCAGTCCGCTCTTCATTTTTCAATTCTTTGAAAGATGGAGGTCACCATGATGTCGAATCAACAAGAACGTGCAGAGAAGGCTCTGGAGCAGCGCGAGCGCCGTAAGGCAAAGAGCGTTGGCCTTTCAGCGATCAAGTCTCGAAAGGGTATTGGCAGTGTTGCCAATCTCGGTGGGTTCATGATCGTTGATAATTTCCTGAACACGGTCGAGGCAGGATATTGTTTTGATCTCAGTGCAGAGGATGTGATTGCCTACTGCGCGGTTGAGTGATTGATGTCCGGAAAATCCCGGGGGGAAACTCCCGGGATTTTTATGAGTGAAATGCGCACCCTACCTCTAACCATTGGCAGCTTGTCGGTCCAAACCGTCACAGAGACTGTTATCAGGATCAGTCTGCACTTCGTCGGCTACCTGCCTGTTACCCGCACTCTCCAACGCATTAGGCGGCAATGGCCTCATCAATCTCTTTGCGCTGTTGTTCTTTGAGATTCGCGATTTTCTCCTTCTCAAGGCCCGCTTTGACAAAAATACAGTTCTTGATAAGGAGTCTGCCCGACCCCGAGGCATTCTTGAAGCGTTCATTGCCGAAATCGATGTCGGCGGCGGGGCCAAGTTTCTTGATGAAAAAATCGACTGAGAAGGTTTTTGTCGCAAAGCCTTCCCTAGAGATCGCCAGCAGGACATCGAACAGTGCCTGAACACCAATCGTCTTGCAGATGAATGAGTCCAGCGAGCATTTCGACCAGAACAGCTCTTGGGCGGCGATGAGAAAATTCTTCACGGCCATATAGATGACCTTGTCGTTCAACTGCAAGTAAAGCTCGCGCAGAGGGGATTTGTCGCCCACTGCCTCTTGCGCCAAAACCTCGCGATTGCGCTCGCCGAATTTGTAGCTCAGCAGAACGGTTCGATCACGCTTCGTATTTTGGGAAAACAGGCGGGAGATGCCTTCGACAACGGTAGCCATCGACACCATCCATTTCCCTTGCGCTTTCGCTTGCGCTCTAGTCAGCGCGAAATCGTTCTCGGCCGCGACAAGTATTTTGCCGTAGAGGGGCGAGTCAGATTCGGAATTGAGCTTGCGGGCGAAATAGACCGCTAGCTTGTCGGGGCTCCAGTTCCCAGGAGGCTCTTTCTCGATGTTGTAGCCGAAGAGCTCGAAGGTTTGGCTCTTGTCGACCGGCTTCTGATTCGAGTTGATCGTCGCGAACAAAAACGCTTGAAAGGGCTTGGGAAGATCCAGAAATAGCGAGCATACCAGCTCGGTGTCGAGTCGCTCCGGCTTGTCGCAGAAATTAAAGCCGTAAAGCCTGTGCTGCCCGTCAATGATCGGAGCTAGAGCGGCGTCCGTCGGAATGGTCAGTGTATAAGAGACGCCTTTCCCTACTCCAGGCGTTGGAACCTCGTCGATTCGCCACCGAAGCTTTTTGTCGCCCCTGTCCTCCTCGACCAGATCGCCGGTTTCGGGATCGAAGTTCGGCGCGAGAATGATGCTGTTGGGGAAGGTCGATTCTTCCGTCGCGATATAAGCCCCGATGTCGCGCAGCCTGGGCGCGAGCAGCCCGCGCTGGGAGCCTTCGAGCTCGTATGTTTCTCCGTTAGCCGCCTTTTTGGCGTGAAGTCTGTCGCTGTATGCCGTGTCCAGCAGCACGCGGGCTGGCAAGGACACGACATAGAACGTTCCGAGCGGCTGCGTGACGCTAATCGCCGGAACAGTGATGGGGTATGTGGTGGTCATTCAAGGCCTAAAGATTGAATCCGCCAGTGTCGCCAGACAGATCTCCGTCGGGGCTCGCCCCGAGCGAGTCCTTTGGATCGATATCGAGAAAGCTGGGATTGATGCCATTGGCGACCCACCAGAGCAACAGGGACGCAACGATGCCGACGATACCCCAAAAGAACGTTTTCGATCCGTTCATGAACGGGAGCGCAAATAGAAAAATGACAAACCAGCTGAGCACACAAAAGGAGCGCAGGTACTGCTGATGCTCCTTTCTCGCATCCATCTGCATTTGTAGGGCCGCGCCGGCTGCGATGGCAGGGAAGTAAGTGTAAATGGCCGTCAATAGCCCGTCCGGCTCGAATTCCTTGGCAGCCGTCGCTCGGGCCATCTCGACCCAAATCCCAAGAGCGCCGAAGCCGACAATCGCGACTATGAAATAGGTCAGAAACGAAACTTGACCGATGGGCGTCCAAAAGCGTCTTTTAAGCTCCCTGCCCAGAAGTGGGATAGAACTTTTGAGTTCGCTCACTTTAGAAGGCCTTCACGCGAATTGGTTTGCCGTCTTTCAATGTCATGCAGATACCCGTCCCCAAGCTGGCGAAACTGATTTTTCCGCGGAACATGTTCTGCAAAACGGTCGTGGAAGCTGCGTTGGTTTTAAAGCAGACCGGTAGTCCGATGTTCTCGAGATAATCGTCTCCGGCGCCGTCGTAATCGTCTGGCGACTGGGAGGCCAGACTGACGACCAGCCCTTTGGATCTGTGCAGACGAATGTTATCGGAGAGCGCTTTGTGCCGCGAGGCAAGCAGGTGCCGAGCCTCGTCGATGGCCAAAACCATGCGGATCGCTCGGTGGCCGCGATCGTCTTGCGGGGCCTCGTCGAGACGTTTCATGTAAGCGTTGAGCGAATCAAGGAGCATATAGGCCGCGAGATTTTTAACGGTTTCCCGAGCGTGCGCGAAGGTGATGATCCAAGACTTAGAGAAAAAGGCCGCGGGCGAGAGCTCGGGATTGAAAATGGAGCGCTCGGTCAGGTCGTTGACAGCGGAAATGACCGAGTCCACTTTCAGAGCGTTCTCATCGTAATAATCCTTGAGGCCGTCCCGGACGTCCTCAAGCGAGATGTGCTCATTCCTGGCGAAAAGTGGTTTGAGTGCTTCTCGGATATGCTCGAGCTGCATTGCTCCGGGGCGGCTCTGCATGACCTTTGCAAGCGAATCCCGGAAGCCGAGAACAGCGTCGGAGGCGTCGGTTTCGGAGCGGGAAGAGCCGTGGAACATGTCCAGCGGAATCTGATCCTGCGGAACGCGTAGAACGCGAGCATCGAGCTCACGAGCCAAATCGGCGTTGTCTGCCAGGTCGCCCTTGCCAAGATCCAGCAGGAGAATCGGAGCGCCAGTCCGGGCATGCACCTGCTTGAGCATTTCGATCATTGTCCTAGTCTTGCCGGAACCGGCTTGCCCCATCACGGCAATATGCGGCGAATAGCCCACGCCGTTGACTGTCCAGGCGAAATTATTGTCGCTCGTCTCTTCCCGGCCAAGCTCAATGGTGACTGGCTTTGCAAGCGATTCGGGACCTGCCCAGCCGTCTGTGCCACTTCGGCCTTCCAAATCGGTCGAAGCAATGCCCTGAACCTCTTCCGGCAGCGTTGCCCTGCGGGTGATCAGAATGTCGACGAACTTTGAGTAGCCGCCAGCCTCTTCCCAATCCTCGGATAGAAGGTTCACGCCGCGGTGCCAGTGGCGAGCCACCAGATCCTGAAGAGCGGGGAGGGTGATCGGCAGCTTGGGGAACAGATCCCGGAAATTTGCCACCAGCAGCGCCATCCACAGCGCATGCTCTTCGACGCCGAAAAGCGTGTCTCCCTTTATGGCTTTCCCGAGCATGTCAGGAACCTTGGGTGGAATGGTTGTTTCGCCCAGCGAGCGGCCGACCGCCATGCGCGCAATTGGTGCTCGGGCGGCAAACCCGAGTTTGATGCGTAGCTCATCAGTCTGCCGATAGGCATCGGATGACGAAGCGAAATTGGCGAGCAGGGCCTTTTCGATAGTCCACTCGGCCATTTATCGCTCCTTGAAATATTGATTTTCGACGGCACGCGCCCGTCCCACACCGCGGCCGAGGTCGTTGTGCTCCAGCAAGTAGCTCTTGCCAACCGATCCGGAAATCGACTTGAACATTTCGGCGTCGACTTCCTCGTCTTGAGCGAGCAGGATCACTTGACGCCTCTTCTGGCTAGTCCAGAAATTCAGGATGTTCTTTCGATGCTCGCTGTCTAAGCGTGCGAGCGGAGTATCGACGACCAGCGGAGCATCGATGCCGGAGACTTCAGCCAAGCCTGCGAGCAGGGCTGTCGCGAAAAGCTGGTTCTCTCCCGCGGAGCGGTCGAAGTTAATCTCTGTGTTGTCCTTGGCCAAAAGGCGGCTTGCTCCGGTTTCTTCGATTACGATTTTGTCGACTTGGGACTTGTGGGCGAGCTGCTTGTAGGCGCCGGTCATGGCAGCACCGAGCTGCTTGGTCTTGAGCGCGTAAAGGCTAGGAATGAGCTCGTCGATCAAATCCCGGACGCGCTGGGCCTTCGAGATGTTCGATTTGGCTGGGCTGGCCTTAACGATCTGCTCGTGGATGCGGGAATAGATTGCTCTGTCCTGATCGATAGTCGCCTCTTGCGAGCGAATTTGCCGCTCGAGGTCGCCGCGCAGGCGTTCTTTCTGGTCGATTGTGGCACTGACTCCGGCTAGCTCCTGGTTTATGCGTGCCAGCGTTCCGTCGCGCTCGACCCCGTCGATTTTCGCCCAGCGCTTCTCGAGCTCGCGCAGTTCGCGTTGCAAGCTTTCTTTTTTGGTAACCAAGGTGCGAATCTCTTGCGCGCCGATGCGTAGCTTCTCGGTCATCGCTAGCACGGATTCTCGGCGCTCGTCCGACAGGTAGTCGTGGATGATCTCTTTCGCGCAGTCGGACGGAGGAGGGTAGAACAGGCTTTCCCAGGCGACATTCAGCCGGCCCAGAACGGCATCCATCTGACTATCGTCTAGAGGCGGCGTGATCGCGGGCTCTGCAGCCTTGAAGAATGAGGCGATGAAGCGCTCTTTCTCCGGCTCCATGCCCTCTTTCCGGGCGTCCCATTTTCGGCGTTTTATCTCCTGCCGCAGCTGTTCCTTGAGTAGGTCCGTGCAGTCCTTGTGAATCAGATGGAAGGGTAGCTTGCCTGCCAGGGCGTCCTCCATCTGCCGTTCGCATTCGGCGAGTTGGGTTTTGACGAGCCCCTGCTGGCGCACGATGTCGCCCGCGGTCGCGATATCTCCGCTACCACCGCCTAGCCCCATGATGCGGCCCATCAATTCATCTCGCTTCGCCTTGGCGGCGTCGAGCTCACGCTCGAGTTCCTGCTTCTGCCCGTTCAATTCGTCGAGCTTCTGCTCGTCGCGCTCGAGCTTCTCCGCGAGCTCCTTGTATTTTTCCTCGTCCGCGGTGGAGTTGCCGCTGCGGTAACGGTTGTTCGCTTGATATTGCTCAAGACGCTTCTGCATACCGCGCAGGAGGACCACGCCCAGCAGCCCCTCCATGCCGGTCTTGATCTGCTCGATTCGGTTGCGGTTGGCCAGCGTCTTGACTTCCTCCCCGTCGAAAAAGAAGAACGGGGCCAAATGCGCGGGTACGAAGCGCTGATCAAGTAGCTCGGTCAAGTGTACCGAATCGATCGGCCGGGAGACCCCTCCGGAGATTTCCTGCAGTAGGATCTCCTCTTCACCATTCCAGTCGCCGCGCTTGGTGAAAAACCAGCGGCGCGTGATCTCGAATCCTTCAGATGGGTCCGAGAGCGCTTGGACTTTGACGCTCATACTGTCTTTGCCAAGGCTCAGTGCTTGACCGTTGAGCGCACGCTCCAAGAATGTCGGATAGCCCTTGCGCTCCTCGGTAGGTTTCAAGCCCGCGCGGCCCAAATGAGGCATCGCGTCAGCCCCATAAAGGCAGAGGTAAAGAGCCTCGAGCAGAGTTGTCTTTCCAAAACCGTTCATGCCCCCAATGAGGGTCAGGTTTCCTGCTGCACCAGGCTGCGGGAAATTGAACGACTGGAAGTAGTAACTCTTGAAATTGTTCAGTTCAAGCTTGGATATCCACATCGTCGGTTAATCCATCTGGTCCAAAGCTTCTGTGATCGCTTGATACACGCCGTCGGCTCGCTCTTGGCTCTGACGCTCGCGCTGAATGGCCACCAGGTCTTCCAAAACGGAAATGGGGACAGCATGTTTTGCGCAGAGATCAGCCAGAACCTTCTTCGCCTCCGGGTCTGACCACAGCGGCAAATCGCTTAAGTAGTGCTCCACCATTTCCCCTTTATTGCCCTTTTTTTGCGAGCTCTTGCGCCCACGTCGATTTAATGAGGTCGATTTCTTCTTTGCTGATCAGCGGAGAGCCACCGAAGGCTTTCTGCGTCTCAAGCAATTTGTCCAAGATCATTTGTCGGGCCTGAATTGTGAAAGGGCCCGGAATATGCTTCCCGGATGCATCGAATGTTACCAGTCCATTTCTTCTCTCGACACTTCTGTATTCCGGATTGTTGCGAATTTCTTTGAGCCAGTCCCGGAATTCGATCAGAGGCTTGTATTCGTGATTGCCCGAATCGACGAAACCCTGAAGACTTTTGTCTTTTTCAACTACCGTGCATGTCCAGCAGCCGAACCGGCTTGAGGCCGTGCCGCAGCCAGGAGCCTCCGCCTTGCTTAGAACGATTGGGCACTCGCCACCTTCAGCGTTACGATAAAGCTGGATCAGGCCCGCATGGCTGCCGCCCCACGGGGGGGCAAAGGTGCCTAGAACTTCCCAGACATCCTCGGTGGTCATTGAAACGATAGGGCGGTAAATGAAGGCTCCAGTCAGCTCGGAATGGGGTTGCAGGTTAGATTCGTGGAGATTTTTCCACTTGTTGATATTGTTGCGGCGGCTCTCGCTTTCGTCGCTGCGCACACCTAGGAGGATGATGGCAGCACCTTGCGCGCTGACGCGTTCGAGAATGTACTGGCTAGTCGGCCCGATTTTCAGGCGGTCTGTGCACCAACGCATGGTCTGGTTTGGGCTTGGGTAGCCCTTGCCGATTAGCAAGGTCCAGAAAGTCCTGTCTACCGGCGGTCGCGTGGTCGCAACGGTGATGGGGAGCCCCCAGCTTTGTGCCGCGTTTCTCAGAGCGTCCTGCGAGCGCTCTAAGTGGGCAACGACCAACGGACTCTCTACCAGCGTGTCATTCGAGACGATATGGACTTCACGCTTGCGCTTCGAGGGCGGGAGGGAGAGCAAGGCTTCGAATAGGGCGTGGGCTACCACAGTCGAGTCCTTCCCCCCCGAAAATCCCAAAATCCACGGGTAGGATTGTTCTTCGGAAAGGTATTCCTGCTTTATCGACTCGACAATATCATTCCAGATAATGTAAATGTCGTCCTGCATCAGATCTGTAGCTACGTTCATAGTAAGCATTTTACGCTTCATGGCCTCTGGTGTGCTCATTGCCAGACGGGGGGGGCGAAATGGCATTGGCTGGTACTTTCAGCGCTCGACCTGACAGATGAAACCATGTCGTGAATTTCAGTTCGAAGGTTGCATAACCTATAGCCATTGAAATCGCTTAGTGGCCTTTGCGGCTCACGAGTGTTAACGACTCTATTGGCTGAATTGCAGGCCTTAATCCGAGCGAACTGTTTCAGTTTGTCAGGCGAAAAGATAAAAGCCCCAACCGTTTCCGGTTGGGGCTTTGACTTTGGTGGGCCCGCAGGGACTTGAACCCTGGACCAAAGGATTCGGGTTTGTGTGACTTTCGCCACTCCCTGGACTATGCCTTCACCGTAGCTTTCGCCTTAGGTGGGTGCCGTCTAGTCTCTACACCTTCAACGACACTTTCGCATCGAAGCTTGGCTCGGCGTTGCCGTATGCGTTGCCGCACTTAGGGTTCGCCGAATTTGACACCATCCCATACGCAGTTTCCAAACGTATGGCACAACTTAACGCTATGAGTCCTCTGCTCTGACCAACTGAGCTACAGGCCCGAAACTACAACCCCGAAAAGCCCCGAACGGGCGACCTTGCGGTTTGCCGTTCTCTGGACCAGACATGCACCAGACAACGGTTTTGCTACTGGTTGAGGTGGGGTTAAAACCACCTGAACCCTTTGAAACTAAAACAAAACTTCTTATGCGCTTCCGAGATGCAGAAGAATTATGAGTCCTCTGCTCTGACCAACTGAGCTACAGGCCCGGAAAGCTTAGTTGCCGGTCGGGTCGAGGAAGCTGCGCAGTTTGTCGGAGCGGCTCGGGTGGCGCAGCTTGCGCAGTGCCTTG
>Ga0116211_1000253_pt1 | contig 31647 bp, 28 predicted proteins | sample SaghotsprinmetaG_FD_94484 | JGI IMG/M metagenome (GOLD analysis project Ga0116211, IMG submission 94484) | Hot spring microbial communities from South Africa to study Microbial Dark Matter (Phase II) - Sagole hot spring metaG | ecosystem: Environmental > Aquatic > Thermal springs > Hot (42-90C) ... | reverse complement strand
CTGGTTTCTTGGTGGAAATGACGAGAAGCATAAAATTTTTGCTGTGTCAAGTGTTTGAAAGGCTTGTCTTGACTAGGCTACAGGCTATAAGCTAGGCTTATCACCATATAGCCAGAAGAGCCGATAGTTTACCTATTTCTTCTGTTAAACCTTCTAATTTATTATAGCCAAGATATAGTTTTTCAAGTTGATTAATCTGAGCAATCTCTTTTGGAATTTTAGTTAGTGAATTCTGCCATAAATAGAGATCTTTTAGATTTCTCAATTGACAAACAAAAAACCAGTGTTCATCATCTAAGCGAAAATGACTTAAGTGAAATTTGCGAAGATTAGAAAGATTACATATTGATTCAGGTAACTTCTTTAATTTGTTCTGCCAAAGTTGAAGTTCCATAAGATTATTTAATTTTCCAATAGATTCTGTCAGTTCAGATAGTGGATTCCTCTTGAGACTTAGTATCTCCAGATTACTCAGACAACAAAGTGATTCTGGAAGTATAGTTAATTGATTGCCGCTTAGATTCAACTTTTTAAGTTGAGTTAATGTACCGATCGACTCTGGCAGTTCGGTTAATCCCTTCCAGGAAAGATCGAGGCTAGTTACACCTTCCTGAGCAGCTTTTTCAATTACTTGCAGTAACTCGTCATTGGTCATAAAAGTTCAATTCAAAATTCAGAATTCAAAATTCAAAACTAGGAAGGGGTAAAGTCAGTAATGGGCTTGAGGGTAACACCACTTGCCGAGGCTGCTTGTGCTTGACGATTATCGACTGTAACCAGCGGACAATTCAAATCCATAGCCAAAGTAATATAGAGACAGTCATAGATTGGCAACTGATGAGCTAGCCCAACTTGCAGAGCTTGAGGCAGCAATTGACTAACTCCCTCCAGTTGAAACGATAATGCCAGTAAATCCTGAGTGAACCTTTCCGCCTCAGTCGAAGATAACTCCTGAAACCGGACCTCCTTCCAAAATACGTTAGTACATTCCAAAAGCGTAAACTCTGGAATATATAACTGATCACCCCTCAGCATTTGGCCTACAACCACCCTGGCCTCTACTGTATACATCTGGGTAATGAAATACTGACAGATGACGCTAGCATCCACAACATAACTAGCCATTAGCGATCGCGATCCTCCCGGAGCAGTTCCACAACCGAAGGCGCACCTGGCGGTGGGGTCCAGCGATGACGATCGATCGACGCCATCACTTCCCGGAGCTTATCAACATCGATCGCGGGTGGGGACTGCTCCCCTTGAAGTTCCTCCCGCACCACCTGCCGGATCAGCGCCTTAAGATCCGCAACCGTCATATCAGCAACCTTGGGGGATGACATCGCCACACCTGACCTCCTGATGAGATTAGCTTTGGCTCAATTTTAACCTGCCTTACTTAAGGCGTTTGAAATTGGGTCAGCAACCAAGCCCCAACCTGGGATTGATCCGTTTCCCGACTGCGACGTAACGCCTCTTCTAAAACCGCCAGATCTAACCCCGGCAACACCTGGGAAACTTGAATGCGATGACTACCCCGATCGCGCATTGCATAGGCAACCAACTGCGCACTCTCCACATCCACCACCCAATACTCCGCCACCCCCAATGTTTCATAGAGCGATCGCTTGATCCCCAGATCATCCAGTAACGAAGACTTCGCCACCTCAATCACCAGATTCGGGGCTGGATACTGATCTAAATTAACAATCCCCGTCCCCGTCGGAATCACCCGTGCCCGATCGCCCAAATAATACGACACATCCGGCTGACAGTCCCCAATCCCCGCCTTGCGCAACGTCACCGTATCTAATCCCGTCGCTGGCATTCCCCGTAGGGCTGCAAACAAATTCACCGCAAAAATAATCACCACATGATCCTGGCCATGATCAAAGCTTACCGGTGACATCTCCAGCCTCATGTGTCCGTGATAGTAATACCCCCGCGCTGTGGCATAGGCCGGATCAGCGATCGCCTGTAAATACGCCTCCCAAGACGCCGCCACCCAGCGATCCGTTGGTAACCGCATTTGTAGATTTGTCATGCCCCTAACTTTGAGAGTTGCAGATCAACGCAAAGCCCCTTCGACCGAAGCTCTTAGGGTGATCGGGAAAATAATCCGTTTCTCCTAGGGAGACGCGCCGCGAACGGGCTGAGCCAGTCGAGAGCCTCTAAATCTTAAGTTTGACAGACCCCTAGGGCGTGGGGGCATTGGCCATGATGAAAAAGCTGAACACGATCGCGCCGATCGCCAGCAGAAATCCCCAGAAGCGGTGGTAACTACTGACCACCCGACCATCATTCTGGCGGCGCAGTTGGATCAGGTCTACCCAGGACATCACCCCGCGTCGGAACCAACCCACCACACTCGCCTCCCGATTGACAAATCCATCCGCCTGACTCGCCCCGAACAGGAAATTCCCCAGGGGGCCAAAGCGCGAACTATAGCGGACAAAGACCATCCCCGTCTCATCCTGGAACTTGAGATCAGACCCAAAGCGATAGCCCGCATCGCCACGACCAATCACCCGCCCTTCTAGCTTCACCGGTTGGCCCCGCAGAGGGCTGGCATAGGGGTCAGACATCAGATCCAGAATATCCTTCTGGGGAGCGCGGCCAAAATTCGGGAACAAAGCCAGCGTTTGGCAGAATTGACCCATCCCAAACCCCAGGAGCATCATACCCAGCAACGCCACCCCATTCTGGGTCCAGATAAACAGGGCAATCCCAACGGCTAATCCGCCAATGAACCCGATCGCGGGGGAGGCATAGAGCAAGATATCCAACACAAAGTGACCGTATAGTTTCCCCTTACTCAGCTTCTTCCCTTCCGCCACCACCCGACCCATGTCAAACTCCGTATCCAGGCCCAACTGCTCCGCATAGGTCGAAAGGGCACGGACTCGCTTCCCCGTCAGGGGGTGCGTGGAGTTCAACTCCATCCACCAGGCCCAAGGGTTAAACAAATCCCAGAGGAACACGCGTCCCATCCGCGCCGGTTCCGACACTATCCGATAGGCCGTCCCCACCCCTGCCGCCGCACGGGCATCGTAAATCCCCAGGGCACGGGTTCCTTCCACCAACCGACTCGGTTCTTGGCTCCGCTTTCCCTCCTCCAAAATGCCATAGGCGATCTTCACCAACGCCCGGGACAAGGCATTGGGGTTGCCCGTCACCTCAGCAGCAAAGTGATCCGCAAAATATTCCCGCACCCGCGACAGGTAAAGCAGAAGATAGGTGCCAATCAGGTAAAACACATAGGCCACCATCGCCAAACTCATGGCTGCTTCCCGTTGCTTTTTATCCAGGTGAAACGCGACCCGCCGCACATAGACATAGATTAGGTAGGCAGTTTGCACCAACGTCGAAGCCAGGGTCATGACCGCAAAATCCCAGTGGACAATGTGCCCCAACTCATGGGCATAGACCGTGGCGATCTCATCATCATCCAAATAGGTGAACAAGCCTTGGCTGACCACCAAACGGGAGGCATTGGGCAAGGAGCCATAGGTAAAGGCGGTCGGGTTTTGATCGGAAATGAGGCCCAGGCGCGGTTGCTTGAGGTTGTACTGGGCACATACCTGGCGGATGGTGCGACCGGCTTCCGGACTGCGCCGCTCAATGTCGCTGAGGCTGACCCAACGGGTGCCATAGAGCCAGGCTTGCATGAGATCCATCCAAAAGGGAGTCAGGAAAAAGCTGATCAGGTTGAAGAGCACCGTGAACCCAATGGCAAGGCCCAGACCCAAGGTGGGGTTATGGCTGTCGTAGACCAGAGCCAGACCCAGACATAGGACAAAAATCATCCCGGACAGCAACGACAGGGTGACCGTGGATGCCAGAGCTAAACTACCGCCCACACCGGCCATTGTGAGCTTAACCCCCGCCTTTGCCGCACGGCCTGCTTTCTGTAACGGGGTGGGCGGGGAATTGGGCACATTGGCTGCACGTCCCGATCGCCGTTGGGGGGAGAGTGGCTGATGAACGCTCTCTGGGGTCGCCGGGGTTGCCGGGGCGGGTACCGCAGATGCTGCCTCTGGAGCCTCTGGAGCTAGGGCCGTGAGGGCTTGCTTTGCCCAGGCTTGTAAGGCCGGATGTTCACTCTGCTGAAATTGCTGGCACAGGGCGATCGCCTGTTCCACCTGGCCTAATGCCTGATATGACTTCGCCAGCGCCCGTTGGGATTGGAGAAAATAGGTTGACCCCTGGTTGGTACAACTCTCGGTATACCCTTGCAGGGGCGCGATTGCCGCTGCATAGTCACCGCGCCGCGCCGCATCAATTCCTTGTTTTAAGAGATCTAAGCGTTCGGGTTGGGCTGGGGTTTGGGCAGCGGGTGCCGGGGCAACTGGCGCGGGGGGGGCACTGGGGGCCGTTTCGGCATTCGCGAGGGTCGCCAAGGCTTTATTGGCCAATGCCTTGAGGGCCGAATCATCCATCGCCAGCAGTCGTTGGCACAGATCACGGGCTGCGTCAATTTGGCCTGTGGCCTGATAGGCTTTGAGCAAACCGCGCTGGGCCTGCAAAAAGTCCATTGATTGGGGGTTAGGGCATTGCTGGGAAAAGGCAACCAAAGGGGCGATCGCATCTGCATAGCGCCCTTGGCGGACGGCCTTAATCCCCTCCTGGAGTAAGTCAATGGCAGAAGACATAGATAGCGCCGTTTAACTAGAGGTTTAAGCAGAGTATGAGCGTTACCACGAAGCCTGGGGATCTTTGAAGTTACCACCCACCGACCCGTGACCAGGCTAGGTCCGCAACCGGCAGGCGGGCGGATGGGTGCTGATTACTGCTGATTGCTGCTAATTGCTTAAAGTTAGGATACCCATGACGATCGTGTTTACCGACAGGGAGATGGTCCTACCCTCGGTTGTAATAAATTGATACAATCCTTGCCAAGGATTCCCCCCTGGAGGCCAGATATTGGCCCGTTTTATTGCTCTGCGTAAAGAAGTTTAATGTTTTTCTAATCTTGACGAATTTTTTCTCAGAATTTAGCCACACTGATTAATCAGGTAGTACTGGTAGGGGTTACCAGAAGATCGAGTCATCTGTTAATGAGCTAGGAAGCTAGGCCGCGATCGTGAACGGTCGGATGTAAACGGCAGTAGCGGCGTGAGCTATGGCGAACTAGTTGGTGCCCCTCTATCTTCTGCCAACCCTAGCTCAAGTCGATTGTGAACCGATGGGGTAGGAGGGTGGTCTCCGCCCAGATGGCTTTAGGATAACGCTCCGAACCGTTGAGTGTTGCCCAAGAAGTTAGACAGATAAACGAGTTCGCAGTCGGCTTTTTGCTGTTTTTGGCCCTGCTCATGCTTCCGGAAAAACCAGTAAAGTGAACAAAGACGTTTCCCAGAACAGAGTTGGGCATGGTTGCCATTGGTAAAGTTCAACAGCGTTGGTCCACCCTGCGTCGTGCGTTTCAGCATCCCAATCTGTCCTTACGCCTGATGGCGATCGGGCTAGTTATTACAGGGCTATTCCTGCTGGCAGCGCTCACGGCTCCCCACCTGCAACGCTGGGGCCTGTTGCAAAATCCCACCGCTGCCCTGGCCAACCTGCCCCACCAATCGCCCTCCTGGCAACATTGGTTTGGGACCAGTCGCCAAGGCTACGATGTGTTTTCCCGCACGGTCTTTGGCTCCCAGGCGGCTCTGCAAGTGGTGGCCCTCGCCACGGTGCTGAGTTTAGTCGTGGGCGTACCCCTAGGGCTAGTCAGTGGTTACCTGGGGGGCCGCTACGATCGCGTCCTTCTGTTCCTGATGGATACGATCTATACCCTGCCGGGGCTGCTGCTGTCGATCACGTTGGCGTTTGTCGTGGGCCGGGGGGTACTGAACGCCGCGATCGCCCTCAGTATTGCCTATGTGCCCCAGTATTACCGAGTCGTGCGCAACCATACCGTCAGCGTCAAAACCGAACTGTTTGTGGAAGCGGCCCAGGCAATGGGAGCTTCCACCTGGCGGGTATTGCATCGCTACCTATTCTGGAATGTGATCCAAAGTGTGCCAGTCTTGTTTGCGCTGAATGCTGCCGATGCGGTACTCACCCTGGGGGGGCTTGGCTTTCTTGGTTTGGGCCTCCCGGAAGCCACTCCGGAATGGGGCCACGATTTACGACAAGCCCTCGATGCCCTACCCACCGGCATCTGGTGGACAGCCCTATTCCCCGGTTTAGCCATTACGATCCTGGTGACGGGATTATCGTTTATTGGGGAAGGCTTGAGCGAATTGATTAACCCAGCACTGCGACGACAGCGATAGGGGGAATTTTGAATTTTGAATTTTGAATTTTGAATTTTGAATTTTAAGCTTTGAATTTTGAATGATGTCCGAACCCGCTTCCCAGTGGTATATCCTCCAACAGCCCGATGGTCATTGTGTGATCCAGCCAGCGGGAACCGATGCCCACGGCAACGAGGTTGCCCCCGATTCCCGCAGGGATCGCTTCGCGAATCGCTCCGCTCCGGCCCTGAAATGTTGGGGACCCTATCCCTCCCAGGCAGACGCGATCGCGAAACGCGTGGGCCTGATCCGCGCCGGTCACTGTCAACCCCAATGAGAATTCAGCCCTGCGAACATCTCACCCACGGACTAGGGAACATCGACCCTTAAGATTGAGTAAACGGTAGTGAACACTGTGAAGGACAGGACCCTTGCTATGCGTGAGTATGTTGTCCAGCCTGGAGATACCCTCTGGCACGTTGCCAGCAAAACCCTAGGGCCGCATGGGGATTGGCGGGTGTTAGCGACCTTAAATGAAATCGCTGATCCCAAACAACTGCGGGTAGGCCAACGGCTCAAACTGCCCATTGCGATCGCGGCGGGATCTGCTCCTCCCCTTGCCCCTGCGGGTAGTCCGCCGCCTGTCCCCCCGGCAGGCAGTGAACCGTCTCCCGCTACCCCCGTGCTCCCGACGAGCGACTATGTGGTGCAACCGGGTGAAACCCTGCGCACGATCGCCAATAAGGTTCTCAGTCCCGGCAGTGATTGGCGAATTCTCGCGACGCTCAACGGGTTGGCTGATCCGCGCCAAGTTCGTGCTGGGCAACGGTTACGCATTCCCCAACGGGTCGGTAGCCGGATGGGTGAGGTTCCCGCTACGGTCCTCCCCGCCCCCACCCCAGGTACGTCAACGGCTAGCCCAGAGGCCAACCCAACGGTTAGCCCAGCCCATTCGACCTACGTCGTTCAACCGGGGGAAACCTTGACCACGATCGCGAGTAAAGTCCTGGGACCTGGGGGCGACTGGCGGGCGATCGCCCAGTTGAATAACATTACTGATCCTAAACAAGTGCGAGCTGGTCAACGGTTGCGCATCCCAACGCGGGGTTAGACCGATTCCCTGAGAACAGGACCTCAGGGCAGGGCCAGCGGGTAGCCCAGATAATCCCCCGGTTTCATGTTAGGGTTTCGGTGGTAATCCTGGCCCCTGGACACGGTGCGATAGCCCACTCAACAGTGCGATCGCGATCGCCACGCCCCCACCCACATGGAACACCGCAATCCCCGCCTGCTGCCAAACGGGCCCCAACAGGAGCGGCGAGATAAATTGGCCCAGGGAAGAACACCCCGTCCCGATCGCCAAGACCCCCGCCCGCTGCCGATCAGGAGCCAGATCCGACAGCACACTATAGAGATTGGGCATGATCACCCCAAAGCCCACCCCGAACAGGAGGGCCGTCAGCAAAATCCAGGGCACGACGGTGAGGGCCGGAATCGTCACCAGGGTCAAGGCCATCAGCGCAAAACCTAGGGCGATCGCATTAGTAGACCCCACCCGACGCGCCAACCGACTCGCCCCCAAGGCTGAAATCACCGCTGCCCCCACCGCCCGCGCGGCCAGAATCAGGCCATTGAGCAAGGTATCCGCCGCGATCGCCGCTTTGAAATGGAGGGGCGCATAAATGATCACGATATAAAACAGCACCGAGGCTAACCCCAGGCCCAGAAACAGCACGAGTACCGCCGGTTGTTGCAAGGTTTGCCGCAACTCCTGGGTTTGGCCTAAGCGCACGGCAGCCGCTTGGGGTTCCTCTGGATCGCGCAGAATCAACGCCGCCGCCACCGCCACCGGAATGCCCAGCCCATAGAGCGCAAACGCCCAGGGCCAACCCAACAGACGACCGATCCACCCGCTCAAAATCGGGAAAATGATCGTCGCCACGGAAAGGACACTGGTGGCATAGCCCATCAACTGGGTCCGGGATTCCCCCTCATAGAGACTCCCCAGAACCCCAATACTGGCTGCCGCAATCCCCGCACTCGCCATCCCCACCAGGGCACGCGACAGCAGCAGACTTTCAAAACTGTGCATATAGGCCCCGATCGCCCCAAACAGGGCATAGGCGAGGAGGGCCGGGACCAACACCTTCACCTTGCCAATGCGATCGGCCAACACTCCCCACACCGGACTGAACAGAGCCGTGGTCAGGGTATGCATACTGACTAATAATCCTGCCCAGCGCGGCTCGACCTGAAGCGTGGCCACAATCTCTGGAAAGATCGGAGCGACGATCGTCCCCGTGACACTGGTCAGGCCCCCAGCGGCTAACATCACCAGTAGGATCGGACGCTGTTCCGGTTTAATAAAATCGAAAGGTCCCTGAGGACGGGGGGAGGTGGATGGGTTCATACAGGAGGGAATGGAGAGCGGCTGGCTTGCTTTTTGGGGGGCGATCCTTGCCTTACAGCCGGTAATCATCGGGCAATACGAACAGTTTATGCAACAATCTAAACAGTTTGCGGCACCACCAACCGGAACCACTGACGGAACCACTGAGGGACACCATCCTGTCGCTGAATCGATTGTCTAAACATCGGTCAATGGAGTAGATCGTGGAAGTAATCAAGGAGTACATGCAGGCCATCTATAAGCATGGTCTCTATCCAGACGAGTACATTTGTCATCACAAGCAAGGGAGTTGGGTGGAAATCGAGGCTGTTCCCAGTGGGGAGCGTTCTAAGGTTTTAAGCTTTTGCAGCAACGACGTGCTAGGGCTGGTGCAATCCGATGCCGTCAAGCAAGCCGCGATCGATGCCATTTGGCAATATGGCACCTCGAATAGCTCCTGTTCCTCCCTCAGTGGCCGCATTGACCTGCACCGGCAACTAGAGCAAGAAATTTCCGCCTTTAAGCATCTACCCCATACTCAACTCTTCCTCAATGCCTGGATGGCGATGCAGGCGCTCATGGATGCCTACTGCCACCTAGCCATCCCGGTTCCTGGCTTCCAGAATACCCGCGAAGCCTTGATTATGACCGATGTGCTCAACCACGGCTGTATTGTGTCGGCGGTGGCCAATGCCGACAACCGGTCGGGAAAGATGTTCAGCCACAGCCCCAATGTGCGGGTGAAAGCCTATCGTCACTGTGATGTGGAAGACCTCAGCCGCAAGCTGCGGCGCTACGCCAAGCCCAACGATCGCATTCTGGTGGTTTCCGATGCGGTGTTCTCGATGGATGGCGACCTAGCCCCCCTGCCGCAAATGGTGGAGGTCCTGGAGCATTATCCCGGTAGTGTGCTGGTGATGGATGAAGCCCATGCCAGCGGGGCGATCGGGCCGACTGGGGGCGGGATTTATGAGCATTTTGGCCTCACCCCCCAACAGGTGCTCGATCGCGGGGTGGTGCCGCTGATTATGACCACGTTTTCCAAGTTTGCCGCTTCAGCCGGGGCCGCGATTAGTAGCCACCTGCCAGAGTTGATCGATCTGCTGGAAGCCTCGCCCACGTCGATCGGGACAATTTCGCTGCCACCGCCCACCACCGCCGCTGCCCTAGCAAGCATTCGCCAGGTCCGCCGACATCCGGAACTGGTGCAAACCCTCCAAGCCAATACCCAATACCTGCGATCGCGGTTGGTGGAGCAAGGGTTTAATGCGATCGGCGAAACCAATGTGATTCCAGTGTTATTGCCGCCGGAGCTGGCCCCCAAACCCTTTGCCCGTCACCTGTTGGAGCACCACGGTGTCTGGATCTCGCCCATCTGGTTTATCGCCAAGCCACGCCTGCGAATCACGGCGACGGCCCTCCATACCCAGGCGGAGATGGATCAACTGGTGGAGGGAATGGTGGCAACCCGTGAGGCTTTTTATAAGGCAATGATCAGTGCCTAGATGAATGGATGAGATGGAACCATGCCCGCTACGCCTGAACTTACCTCACCGTCGCCGACGATCGTACCCGATGCCCCTGGGGTAGAGACTGCCCCAGAAACGCCCGTATCAACCCTGGTTTTGGATGTGGAGGGAATGCGCTGTGCAGGGTGTGTGCAGGCGGTAGAGCGGCGCTTGCGGCAACAGCCAGGGGTGATCGCGGCCTCGGTGAATCTGATCACGAAGGTGGCGACGATTACCTATGAGCCAGTCATGCTTGCCTCGGCAACAACGGCAGCAGAGACCCTAGCGGCCCAACTGACCCAGAGCGGTTTCCCCAGCACTCCGCGATCGTCGGCCACCCCTTCCCAGACAACGGCCCTAGCCCAGATGGAGGCCGAACAACAGGCGGCGCTGCGAGCACAACAGTCCCAACTCCTGCTGGCGACCGGGTTACTGGTTCTGTCGGCGATCGGGCACCTGGCCCAACTGCTGGCCCTGGATCTGCCAGGATTCTCGAATATCTGGTTCCATGCGGGTTTAGCCACGCTGGCCCTGCTGGGACCGGGACGGGCGATTCTGTGGGATGGCGCTCAGGGGTTACGCCACGGGATTCCCAATATGAATACGCTGGTGGGGTTGGGCATGCTCAGCGCCTATCTGGCCAGTGGGGTGGCGTTGCTGGTCCCCAGTTTGGGCTGGGAGTGTTTCTTTGATGAACCGGTGATGTTAGTCGGGTTTATCCTCCTGGGGCGTACCCTGGAACACCGGGCCAGAAATCGGGCCTCGGCCTCCCTGCGACACCTGATGGCCCTACAACCCGCGATCGCTCGGCTCGTCACCGATCGGTCCAGTCAAGCCGATAGCGATTTACCCACGAGCTGTTTACCGACCCAACACGTGGAAATTGCCACCGAGTCGGTGCGGGTGGGGGATTGGCTGTATGTGTTGCCGGGGGAAAAAATCCCCGTTGATGGCCAAGTCACGATCGGGCAGACCCATGTCGACGAGTCGATGCTGACGGGGGAGAGCTTGCCCGTGCTGAAACAGGTCGGTGATCCGGTGGCGGCAGGCACCCTAAACCAATCCGGCGCGATCGCCCTGGAAGCCACCCACACCGGACAGGACACCACCCTGGCCCAGATTATCACCCTGGTGGAAGCGGCCCAAACCCGCAAGGCCCCAATCCAACGACTGGCTGATCAGGTGGCGGGCTATTTCACCTACGGCGTGATGACGATCGCCCTGCTCACCTTCCTATTCTGGTATGGCCTGGGGACCCACCTATTCCCCGATGTGTTGCTACCGCCCACGCACTGGATGAGCCACGGCCACTGGACAATGCCGGACGCGGCCATGCTGTCCACGTCGCCCCTGTTATTGAGCTTAAAACTGGCGATCGCGGTGCTAGTGGTGGCTTGCCCCTGTGCCCTGGGGCTGGCGACACCGACGGCGATCCTGGTGGGGACAGGGATGGGAGCCGAACGGGGCCTGCTGATCCGGGGGGGGGATGTGCTGGAGCGAGTGCATCGCATCGACACGATCGTCTTTGACAAAACCGGCACGTTGACCACGGGCACTCCGCAAGTGACGGATTGTGTGGCGCTCAACCACATATCTCCTGACTGGTGGGGTAGGCATCCTGCCTGCCCCGATCTGGCTGTACCCGAACCTTTGCAGGGAGAGACAGCCGGGACGGCTATCCCACAAGAGGTTCGGCTGGATAGTTCCGACGCGCTCCTGCAACTGGCAGCAACCGTGGAACAAGGCACCGACCATCCCTTAGCGACCGCCATTCTGCAAGCCGCCGCCGATTCCCGCAGGCATCGCTTCGCGAATCGCAACTTGCCCCTATTACCGGTCCAATCGGTGCAAACGGAGGCAGGCTTTGGAGTCACTGCGATCGTCGCTGGACAACGGGTGAGTATAGGCCGTGCCCCTTGGTTACAGCAGCAAGGGGTGGCGATCGACCTTGACCCCGTTCCCGGTCGCGATCTCGAAGCCCAAGGAAAAACCCTCGTCTACGTGGCCGTTAACACGACGCTGGTCGGTTACCTGGCGATCGCCGATACGCTCCGTGCCGATGCCCTGGATACGATCTCCCAACTACAACGCTTGGGACTGCGGGTGATGCTGATGACTGGCGATCGCCCAGCAGTGGCCACCGCGATCGCCCAACGCCTCAACCTGAGTCCCAACGATGTCCTAGCGGAGGTCGATCCGGCGGGTAAAGCTGCCGTGATCCAAGCACTGCAAGCCCAGGGGCAACGGGTGGCAATGGTGGGCGATGGTATTAATGACGCACCGGCCTTAGCCCAGGCAGAAGTGGGGATTGCCCTGCGATCGGGCACCCAGATTGCCGCCGAAGCCGCCCAAATTCTGCTCATGGGCGATCGCCTCAGTGACGTGCTGGCCGCGATCGCCCTCAGTCGGGCCACGTTCAACAAAATTCAGCAAAACCTCTTCTGGGCCTTTGCCTATAACTTAATTGCGATCCCCGCCGCTGCCGGGGCCTTTTTACCCGCCTGGGGACTGCTCCTCAGTCCCGCAATGGCCGGGGCGCTGATGGCTTGTAGTTCGGTCACCGTGGTGGTGAATGCCTTATTGCTACGATATAGCCAGGGCATCCATCGCGAGTGACCCATTTCCCCCTAGCTCGTCTTGCCGAGACTGGGCGCTCGCCGCTGCCCCAACGGTTTCCCCGACTGCCCCCAGGACATAACCGCCATTCCGGGGGGATTTTATGTTAAAACGAGGCTGAGATCCTCCGCATCGTCATCCTCCCTACCCCCTGATCGCCAGTGCCTCCGCATCAGCCGGGAAAGGGGAATTGCTGCCTTGTTGAGTCTAGAGAAATCGGTTGTGAGTCCAGTCTTTATTCGCGATCGCCCTGCCTGTGCAGGCTGCCACACTGACCAGCCAGTCTGTTCTCTGCCTCTCCCGAAAGACAGATGTAGCTGTATACTGGTGAGGTGATTTCCAGTCACCGCAGCGCCGACGGAATTAAATGACATTAGACGCAAAACAACACCTATTGATTGTTGAAGATGATAAGGGGCGGCGAGAGTTTGTCTTGAATGCCTCCTTATATTCGATTGGGCGTGATCCCCGCTGCGATATTCGTCTAGCTTCCCAATTTGTGTCCCGCCGCCATGCCACGCTGGTACAACTACCCCAAGAAGATGGCACCTTCTACTACCGAGTGGTGGATGGCAACTTGAAGGGCAAACCCAGTGCAAACGGCCTGCTGATCAATGGGCGCAAGCTTCAAGCCCACGATCTGCAAAATGCGGATGAAATCGTCTTTGGACCGCAGGTACGCGCAATCTACTACCTGCTTAACCGTGATGAAGGGACACCCGTTCCCCCCGATGAGTTTGATATTACGCTCATCAGCCCTAACATGGTGGGACGCCCTGAGGAGTCTGCCTCCTAACTCACCGGGTGTCAAATTTGTTGAGCGCGATCGCCTGCCCGAATCCACGTCTCAACCTGATCAACTCAAACTTATCAACTTATCAACCCTTATCAACCCCTATCAACCCCCATCAACCCTCACCATCAACCCCCATCAGAGGGGACAGATTCATCCACCGTGTCTGCGGCAATACAGCTTACCTCTACCGCCATACAGACCTCGCGATCAACCTGCCCCACCAGGGATCAATGATTATTGTTAGCAAACTGCCCTAAAAAAACGTTGGCTAGGGCCTATTTGTTCGGCTGGGGGGTCATCCGCAGATAGGGCTTGATTTCCGTCACGCCCTTCGGGAACTTCTGCTTGGCCTCCTCAGTGGGAATCGTTGGAGCCACCACCACATCTTCGCCATCCTTCCAGTTCACAGGCGTAGCCACGCTGTACTGATCCGTCAGTTGCAGGGAATCAATCACCCGCAGAATTTCTTCAAAGTTGCGGCCCGTGCTGGGGGGATAGGTAATGGTCAGCCGCAGCTTTCGCTCTGGATCAATTACAAAGACCGTCCGTACCGTCACCTTGGCATTTGCATTGGGATGAATCATGCCATACAGGTCAGAAACCTTTTTATCCGCATCCGCCAGAATCGGGTAGTTGATCGTGGTGTTCTGGGTTTCATTAATGTCGTTAATCCAGCCCTTGTGCGAATCCACATCATCCACACTCAGGGCCAAAACCTTAACATTCCGCTTCTCGAATTCCGGCATCAACTTGGCTACTTCGCCCAATTCGGTGGTGCAAACGGGGGTGTAGTCCGCCGGATGGGAGAACAGGACAACCCAGCTATCGCCTGCCCAGTCATAGAGGTTGATTTCGCCAACGTTGGAAGCTTGGGTGAAATTGGGAACAACGTCACCGAGTTGAAGAGCCATAGGTGTTTTCCTACTCAATACTTGAGATTTCAATCGAGTCTACCTAGCGATCTTGCCACATACCCCAGTTTTCCCGTCGGATTTTAGATGTTTCTTAATGCTGACTTCCCCCTACGCCCTAGGCAGCTAGCTGTGTTTGGCTTGCTTAGCGGACAAAACGCTTGGAAGGCTGATCCTACCGTAGGTTGGGTCAAACGCCATGTGCGACCAACAGAACCCTTGCCAGTGTTGGGTTTCACGACCTCAAGCCAATCGATGCCCTACGCGTTTGTTCATCAACTGGGGGCTATGCCCCACCCCCTAGCGTGAAAGCCTGACAGCCGCCTAGTGGTCTGTCAAGATGAAGATGATTGCTCTCGCCTGGTGCAGCCCGTTCGCGCCGCGTCTCCCCAGGAGAAACGGATAAGTCCCGCTTACGCTGAGGGCTTCGACTAGCTCAACCCGAACGGATGAGTCCCACTTACGCTGAGAGCTTCGACTGGCTCAGCCCGAACGACTTATTTTCCCGGTCACCCTGAGCTGGTCGAAGGGATCTGGTCGAAGGGAGCTTAGCGTTTATTTGCAACTCTCAAGTTTCGGACTGACAGAGAATTAGGGGTGGTCGGTGTCTCGATCGGTGAGCTTGCGCCATGCCCGGTGGTATTTTTCCAATCGTTCTAAATCCTTGGGGCTGAGTTGGCCCAGCCGCTGGAGATTCATATTGTCTTCCAGATCGGCGATCTTCACCTGCCGCGCGATCGGGTTTTGGCTGAGCCGATCGATGAATGCATCGTAGCTTTCCGACGATCGTCGGGTTAAGCCGTCAACCGCATCCAGCACGGCTTCCGGAAAACCCGCTTCCCGTAACTGTTCCAGGGTCCAATCCGTATCCTCAATCACGTCATGCAGGACTGCCGCCATCATCGCTGCCTCTGAATTCATCCGCAGCAGTAGCCGGAGGGGATGGAGCAGGTAGGGGGCACCAGCCTTATCGTGTTGGCCTCGGTGGGCTAGGGCCGCGATCGCGACGGCATCCTCCAGGGTGGCAATTTTTTTGGGGGGTATGTTTGCGGGGGGGATTGGCGTCATGGTCATAGGTCTCCCTTGGGGTGCTACCGACCCCCACCGTCAGGCAGGGGAGATAGCAAGGGGGTATACAGGACATCCGAAAATGCGTTAGGTGGTGTATTCCGCGTTGATTTTCACGTAGTCGTAGCTGAGGTCACAGCCCCAGGCCCGTCCGCGACCAGGACCACTCCCCACACTTACCTGGATTAGGACCGTATCCGCCTCTAGGTACGCTCCCGCAGCGGCTTGGCGCAGGTATTGGCTGGCGGCATCGCGATCGTAGGGCAGGGGTTGGCCCTGCTCCATCATGAGGAAATCCCCCAGTTGTATCCGTAGCTGTTCCTGGGCAAAGGGTACCCCCGCCCGACCCGCTGCTGCCGCAATCCGGCCCCAGTTGGGATCACGACCAAAGATGGCAGACTTGACCAGGGAAGAGCCAACGATCGTCCGGGCAATCTGGTTAGCGGCGGCTTCGGTATCGGTGCCGCTCACCTGGACCTCAATCAAACAGGTGGCCCCTTCCCCATCACGGGCGATCGCCTTGGCCAAATGGGTACAGACCGCTGTGAGCATCCCCTCCAAGGTTTCAGCCTCTGGCCCCCAGTCGGTAATGGCGGGGGTGCGGGATTGGCCATTAGCTAGGGCGAGGACCGTATCGTTGGTGCTGGTGTCGCCATCAACGGTGATCTGGTTAAAGCTGCGATCGACGGCCCGCTGGAGCATCTGCTGCCACAGGTGGGGAACCACGGCGGCATCACAGGTAATAAAGGACAACATCGTGGCCATATTGGGGTGGATCATGCCCGACCCCTTGGCAATACCGCCAATGCGCACCGGACGATCGCCGATCGTCGTTTCCAAGGCGATCGTTTTGGGCACGAGATCCGTGGTGGTAATCGCACGAGCAGCAGCATCCGATCCTGTGGCTGAGGCGGCGGCCACCAGTTGGGGAATCCCAGCTCGGAGGATGTCCATCTTGATCCGCTGGCCAATCACCCCGGTCGAAGCCACGAACACAGACTCTGGGGGAATTTGCAGGGCCACCGCCAGGAGTTCCGCACTTTCGACGGCATCCGCCCAGCCCTGGGTTCCCGTTGCGGCATTGGCCTGTCCCGCGTTGCAGAGGATGGCACGGGCACTGGCTTTTGCTTGCAAGCGTTGCCGACAGTAGTCCACACAGGCGGCTCGCACCTGGCAGGTGGTAAAAACGCCCGCCGCGATCGCCTCACTTTCCGAAAAAATCAGGGCCAAGTCCGGTTGTCCGGAGGGCTTCAAACCGGCGGTGATGCCTGCGGCCTGATACCCTTTGGGAGCCGTCACGCCCCCAGAAATTTGCCGCCATTCTGCCATAGTGCTGTTAACCTTTGCGGAGGGGTGGCGCATTCTGTGCTGACGAGTGATGGCGGGGCGGCTTGCGTGTATTGGCCAACCCAGAACCCCCAGCAACATGAAGCTGCGTTATTATAGCAAGTCTCTCCGGTGACCCTTGACCGCTCCGAACCTGAAACGCCTGAACCTAAAATGCTTGAAACTGAAACAACCCTGGTCAGCCTGATCAGCAGTGCGATCGGGTCCCACCCCATGCCGACAGCGGTTGCCTTGGCTTCTGCACAAAAACTCCACAGCCCAGTCGTAAAAAAAGGAGAGCCACCTCGGTGACTCCCCCAATCATCAGGGTGCATTTACATATCACATTATTGCACGTTAGGGGTGGGGGGTGCTACCCCTCAGGGAAGATTTTTTACGTGATTTTGCTGCCACGAGCATTGCAACGAGGGCCGGTGGCTCTGTAGCACATTATTACATTTAGGTGGTGGAGGGTGTTACCCCTTGCAAGGGAGCCGCGATCGCGGCCAGGGAGTTCAGCCTGGAGGAGCGTCACACCGGGCGGCAGCCTGTGGGGGATGCCTGTGGTGTCACATTCTCAGCCCGTGATTTTCAGTAAAGCGATGGGAACACTGAGGTCAGGGACCCCGTGGTTTAGCGGGATAGCCCAGCTAGTCATTGCCTGGAAGCGATCGGGGGACATTACATGGGAAGATGAACACTGCTCATACAAAGCTCATACAAAATATCGATGTCCATAAGAGATCTCAGCAAGGGTCAGCCTCATGGCTGCTTGATTGTGGTGTTGCAGATGCTCAAACAGGGGATAGTACTTACTGCCCGGTTTGATGCTCAGTAAACGCTCACGGAACAGGCGGAATCACAAAGTCTGAGAATAGCTGGACATCAAGGTCTGTACTTTCTAGGGTGTTGACTAGCCGCTGATCTTGAGTCAGTAAAGGGGCACTGTTTCTTTGGGATAGGGCGACGTAGCAAGCATCGTAGGCAGAGATGCCATGCGCTACGCTGAGGGGAAGGGCTTCTTGGATGAGCGCTGCCGTGGGAGTTGGGGTGAAGCGGAGTAATTTGAGATCGACTATATTTGCCTGAGCTTCTGTACTGTCATACAGCCCAGCGCGAACATATTTCCAGAGAATGTTAGTGCATTCGACGTAAAACAAATCTGGGATATACAGGTAAGCATTGGAATCATCAAGATGTACAAAAAGCTCATCCACCTTGGGAGTCAGTGGCTCGATGATGAATTTCTTGATGCCGACACTGGCATCAACTATACATTTTAAGGAAGCCGTCATCGGGCGCGATCTTCCTGAAGCAAGGTAAGGGTATCAGGCAAATTGTATTGTGCAGGGCAGAAGGCTCTACGCTGTTCAATCCGTTGCAGAATTTCTGCTTGGGAAGGCTGTACGTCTGCCTGGTCTACACTATTGTTCTCTAAGATGTTAAAGTCTTGTCGAATATCTTCAAAGTCGTAATTATGAGTGGAGGTTTTACGACTATCTAATACGCGTTGAAACTCCTGTTGATTCATCTCCGCAAACTGGCTAGCGATGCCCAAGGTAATTTTTTGTTGCTGAAATAGCACAATGGCAATTTCTAGCTTGAGATCGACTTCCGAAATATGCGCTGTCTGCAAGAAATCATCGGAAATGACTAAACTCATGGCTTTACTCTCCCAGTTTCCCCCTTACCCAAAATTATCCATTCTACTCGCGCTTTTGTGACAACAACGGCTTCAGCCTCATTCTGCAACTATTTTGCCTTATTACGTCTACGATCGATCTCCTCTCGATCAAACCCGGCGGCAGGATGGGAACGTTCAGCGATCGGTTGCCCATGTGGTCCCGTGGGTGTTGACACCCAGTTTTATCCGCATGGATTCTGCATGGATTCCGACTACCGGCAGACCATTGTCCATCTTGAACTGGCTAACCAACGGGTGAACCAGGTAACCTGTCCCCAAGACTTGGCGCTGGCTGAGCAAAAACCTCAGGCGCCCCAAAAGTACCTAGATGCTTTAGATGCTCGACCAGCCTGGTTCTTGGACGCTGCGCCCCAGCGTGATTGCATCTGGGTGCAGTGTAATAGATGCTGGGGGCGATCGCGGACGATTATCGCCACCGATCGCCAGGGGCGATCGCAATGCGGTCAAGATAGAAGCAGTCAAGATAGTATACGAAGGGATACGAAGGTTTACAATTTGACCTGATCCCCATCCGTTAGCACCCAACAAATCCATGACCACCGCTCAACGCTGGCCTCGCCTGAGTTTGCTATCGCTACCCATTGCGGCAACCCTACTGGGGCTGGGGGCCGTGACCGGGCAAGCCCAGGAAATCAATGTTCGCGGCCTAGAACCCGTCCCGGAAATCACCCACCCCAACGAATTACGCCCACTCTCCCAGGCCAGCAGTCTCCTGAGCTTGGAAGGGGGACAACGGCTGGTAAATGAGGCCAGTAGTGCCGTCGCTGCCCAGAACTACAGCCTCGCCACCACGAAACTGCAAGAAGCCCGCCAGGTTTATAACCAGTTGTCCAACTTCTATCAACAACTGGCGGCCAGCTTCACCGGCATTGATAACCGCATTTCCGCGAGCCAACGGCAACGGGCCTTGGATACCGCCCAACTGCGCGACGATGCCACCTATCAACTGGCGATCGTCCACCGTGCCCAAAACCAACCGGAACTGGCCGTTCCCCTCTTAGTCCAAATTATTCGCAGCCAACAGCCGACCCGCGATCTAGGCAAACGCGCCTATCAACAATTGTTTGAATTGGGGTTTGTCGATACCGCCTTCCCGCGACCCGATGAGGCCGAGGGTGAAGGTGCCCGTCCCCTGCCCCAGTCCACCAACCTCCTCAGCTTAGAAGGGGGGCAACGGCTGATGATGGAAGCCACCAGCGCGATCGGTGCCCAGAACTACAGCCTGGCCATTACCAAGCTCCAGGAAGCCCGTCAGGTTTACAACCAGTTGTCCAACTTCTATCAGGATCTTGCCGCCAGCTTTACCGGCATTGACAATGCCATTTCCGCCACCAATCGTCAGCGGGCCTTGGATACGGCCCAACTGCGCGACGAGGCCACCTACCAACTGGCAATCGTCCACCGTGCCCAGAACCAACCGGAATTGGCGGTGCCCCTGTTAGTGCAGATTATTGGCAGTCAACAGCCCACACGGGATTTGGGTAAACGCGCCTATCAACAGTTATTTGAATTAGGGTTTGCCGACACCACCTTCCCGCGTGCTGGTGGGGGGTAGCGAGTCTCGGTGTTGATGACGCAAGCCCATATCCCGGCGTGATCTTGAACGCTATGCTGATGATCAGCGGGGATTGTTACATTCAGTCAGGTGTCTATTGGTGAGCAAGGAGAGAACAGCATGGTAACCCCCCAGGAAGTCACGGCCATGATCCAGGCGCAACTGCCCGATGCGGAAATCGCCGTGCAAGATCTCACGGGTGGTGGCGATCACTACCAGGTGACGGTGGTTTCTAGCCAATTTGCCGGGAAAGGACTCGTGCAACAGCATCAAATGGTTTATGGCGCACTCCGACAGGCCATGTCCAGTGAAGCCATCCATGCCCTAGCCCTCAAGACCTATACCCCCGAAACCTGGGCAGCGGCCAGTCGCGCCTCCTAGTCAGCAGTCAAGTTTCAGTGAATCGGTTAGGTCAAACGCCGTGCAACCCAACAACGCAAGTCAACGGGTGGGGGCCTGCCAACTCGGCCCCAACGACCGTCTTCTATTTTAGGGATGACCGATCAATCGCCATTAAGACTGGGGCCATTAAGACTGGGGTGAGTCGGTTTAGAATCGTGGGTAATGCCAACACAGACAACACGCAGACCATACTATGGTCTGCGTACAGACAGTACACAGACCATACACAGACAGTACACAGACAGTACACAGACAGTACACAGACAGTACACAGACAACACGCACTATGACACCAGAACTCAAGCAACGGATCGACGATCTCGTCCAGCAAAACAAGATCATGGTCTTCATGAAAGGGACCAAATTGATGCCCCAGTGTGGGTTCTCCAATAATGTGGTTCAAATCCTCAATGTGCTGGGTGTTCCCTTTGAAACGATCGATGTTCTTGCCGATCCCGACATCCGTCAAGGCATTAAAGAATATTCCAACTGGCCGACCATTCCCCAGGTGTATATCAACGGCGAATTCGTCGGCGGGTCCGACATCCTGATTGAGCTATACCAAAAGGGCGAACTCCAGCAAATGGTCGAGGTGGCCCTCGCCTCCTGAGGCCATCCTGAGCGCATCCTTTAGCCACAGTTCCTAGACGATCGCACCGGGGGTGGCCCGGAATCCCTGACGTTCCAAATAGGCCGCCGCCCGAAACAGCAAGGCTTCCTGGTAAGGAGCAGCAATCAGTTGCACCCCGACAGGCAGTTGCCCCGGAGCGACGATCGGCACCGAAATAATCGGCAAACCAATAAAGGAGAGGGGTTGGGTAAACAGCCCTAGGTTCGGTCGCACGGCCATCGTCTCGCCGTCGAGGACCATTGTGGCCTGACCAATCAAAGGAGCGGGGCAGGGAGTTGTGGGGGCGAGGATGAGGTCCACCGTTTGAAAGAGTTCCCGGACCCGATCGCGGTACCACTGGCGAAACCGTTGGGCTTGCAAGTACCAATCCCCAGGGATAAGTAACCCAGCGAGGAAGCGATCGCGGGTGGCGGGGTCAAAATCCTGGGGTCGTTGCCGCAGGTTCTCGCGGTGTAAGTTAGCGCCCTCGGTGGCGGTGATCAGGTAGGCGGCGGCTCTGGCCCGGTGGACTTCGGGGAGGGTAACCGATCGGGTCGCTCCGAGGGCTTGGGCAACCTGTTCGACGGCTGCGAGCGCTGGGGGTTCTGCCTTTGCCTGGAAATAGCCCCCCGCGACGGCAATGCGTAAACCCTCAATCCCCGCCGACAGGTGGGGCAGGCAGGGGTCCAGCGGGCGGCGTGTGCAGACCGGGTCCTGGTCATCCGGTCCCTGAAGACAATCAAAACTCACGGCCAAATCCCGCACCGATCGGGCAAAGGGGCCAATATGGTCAAAGCTATGGCAGAACGGGAAGGCTCCCGCCCGTGACAGGCGACCATAGGTGGGTTTCAGACCCCAAATCCCGCACAGGGCTGCGGGCACCCGAATCGAGCCATTGGTATCCGACCCCAGACTCAGGGGCACCAACCCAGCCGCCACCGCTGCTGCCGAGCCGCCCGAAGATCCCCCAGCAATCCGTTGGCGATCGTGGGGATTGCGGGTGGGGCCATAGTGGGCATTTTCGGTGACAAACCCATAGGCATACTCATCCATGTTCAGGGCACCGATCAGGATTGCCCCGGCCTGCTTAAGCCGCGCTACCGCAGTGGCATCCTGGGTTGCCGGAGGGTGTTCGGCGTTGATTTTCGATCCTGCCAGGGTCGTCACCCCCGCGATCGCGAACAAATCCTTCACAGCAAAGGGCACCCCCGCCAAGGGGCCTGGATCTTCCCCGGCTGCTAATCGCTGATCAAGGGCGATCGCGTCCGCCACTGCCTGCTTAGCCAACAGGGTGGTGAAGCAATTCAGATCCGAATCCAACGCCTGAATCCGGGTAAGGGTGGCGGTGACGATCGCCTGGGCACTGACCTGACGCGATCGCACGGCAGCGGCGATGGCCACGGCATCGGTTTGGGGGAGATCCACGAGGTCGGTCATGGTTGGAAAACCGGGGCGGGTTCGACGGTTTCCGGTAGGGGAAATTCCAGCACGAGGGTGGCGATCGTGGTGATGCCGTCAAAATTCTCGATGACCCCCGGTCGATGGGCGGGCTGGAGGGGCAAGTTCAGCACCAGCGCGGCGCAGTCAACAGACTTAGCAAGCTCGATGGCGGTGGGATGCGGTAAGCCAGTGGGCATGGGGGAAACTCAGTAACAGAGTGTGTCGTCTTTCCCTTGATAGGCGATGGTTGCGGGTTGGATCGGTAACAATAGGAACGATTCGCCGTGTTCTAAACGGTTCCTTACGGTTTCTCAATCCGCCCCAGGGGGGTTCCAACACCGGGGATCTCCTGGGATACTGGGACAGTAACCGCAACGCTCCTCCAAGTTGCCCGATCGTCCCGGCTAGTACCGTAAACATAAAGGTTCGCAACAAGGTTCGCAACGTTTCTCCTGCGGAGACGCTGCGCGAACGTCGTCACGACTTTAGTCGTTGCAGGCTAAAGCCAGCACTACAAACCTTGCAGAACTTACTTTTCGAGCGGCTAGCCGTAGCCGCTTTGGCGATCGGCATCGATAATAGACGGGTTCCCGATGTGTTCCCATCTGGATCTGTGCCCTCGACTGATTGCAACTGCCTGGAGAGCGATGGCCCCCCTGCCTAACCCCGATTCTGAGAACTTGACCAAGACGCCGCCCCCCGTCCCTGAGTCTTCTCCTGAGCGCCAAGGCCGTTCGCGCCGGGTTCCCAACGGGAAATCGACCCTCGTCCGACGCTTGGGCTTGGGGGTTGGGATGCTGTTCTTACTAGCAGCAGGGGGCGGAGCCGTCTGGACCTGGTTATTTGTGCGAGACCAGTTGGTGCCGCTCATCCAAACCCATCTGGCCCAAATCCTGAATCGCCCGATTGAAGTGGGTGAGATTGAGTCCATCAGCCTCACGGGTGTGCGCCTGGGTCCCTCTGCGATCCCACCGACGGCCACCGATCCCGATCAGATGACGATCCAGGCGATCGCGGTGGGCTTCAATCCGCTGCAAGCCCTGCTCACCCGCACGGTCACCTTTGACATTACCGTCATCCAACCGACCGCCGAAATTGTCCAGGCTGAATCTGGCCAATGGCTCGACACCGAAATTACCCTGGGGCCTCCGGGCTTTTTCACCTTTGAAGTGGGGCAGGTCCGCCTGGAAGATGGCACCCTCACCCTTTTGCCTCACCCCGCCTCCCCCCAGGCCCCGCCCACGCCTGTGGTTCTGCGGGATCTGCAAGCCGATGCCAGTATCCGCAAGCTCACCCCCTTCCCTAACGCCCAAGCGGGTGAGAATGCCCCCCAACACATCCGTTTCCAGGCCCAGGGGCGCACCGCCACTGATGGGCACCTGCAAGCAACGGGGGAAGTCACCCTGGCCGGACCCGAAACGCCACCGGATTACCGTGTGACGGCAGTGGTGCGATCGCTCACGGTTACCGATGTTAGCCCCCTAGTGACGATGCCCATCCACCTGAAAGGGGGTCAATTAGATGGCCAGATCACCCTCACGAGCCAGCCCGATCGCGATCGTCCCCATCTGGACGGCAGCGTCAAACTGCAAAATGTTGTGGGGACGATTTCCCGTTGGGAACGCGGCGCGAACGACGCCGTACCCCAACCCATCACCCTGACCCGTGGCCAGATCCGGGTCAAAGGCTCCCAGTTCAGTATCTACAACCTCGATGGCAAGTATGGCAGTGTCCCCGTCCAGGTCAACGGCCAACTGGATCTCGATGGTGGCTATAATCTTCAGGCCCAAATTCCCGCGATTCCGATCGCCACGGCCCTGAAAACCGCCCAAGTCCCTACTCTGCCCGTGGGCATTGACGGTGCGGCCAAGGCCACGGTGACGGTGACGGGGCCGCTTCAGCAGCCGGTGATTGCCGGGACGATCGCCACCACCCAACCCACCCGCGTCGATCGCGTCGTCTTTAACCAGATCGGCGGCACCTTTAAGCTGAATGGCCCGAACCTCCTGCTCTCAGACCTGAAGGCGACACCGCTCGTCGGCGGCACGATCGCGGGGCAGGGGACGGTGAAATTGGCCGACCCCCAGGGCATGGTCCTTGACCTCACTGCCCAGAATATCCCCACCGACACCTTCGCCCGTCTCTATGGTAGCCCTGCCCTCCCCTTCAGCCTGGGGCCGATGGCGGCCCAAATCCAAATTTTTGGTCCCCTAACGCGGGTGCAAACCGTCGTCGCTTGGCAGGCACCCCAGGGCACCTATCCGGCCCAGGGCGAGTTGACGATCGCGGATGGGGTGATTCGGTTATCCAAGGCGATCGCTCAGGTAGACGGTGGCCAGCTACAGGCACAAGCAGAAATAGCCAATGGCCGCTGGCAGGCGATCGTCGAAGGTCGGCAACTCCCCCTGGCACGGCTCCAGCCCCCCAGCCCGGACTTGGCCCTGCAAGGCACCCTCGACGGACAGATCCAACTGGCGGGGAGCCTCGAAGTGGCCGGACTGGCAACAACCCAGGCGATCGCCCACCTGCAACTGCCCCAGGGGGTGACGATCCAACGGCCCCAGGGAGCCGCCCAAGTCACCCAAGCGATGACGGCCCATCTGGCCTGGGATGGGGCACAGGTGCTTGTCCAGTCGGTTAATGCGGGTCAAGTGCAAGCCAGCGGTACGATCCAGGTCGATACCCGATCAGCCACCGGCCCCAGCATTCAAACCCTCAACCTGAACCTCGCCGTCGATCGCTACGATTTGCAAACCCTGTCCGCCTGGTTGCCCGCCGACCTGCCCCTGCCCGTGCAAACCACGGGTTGGGCTAGCTTTACCGGCCAGTTGAGCGGTCCCCCCAGCCACCTCGCCCTGGGCGGGGATTTGCAACTAGAGCAACTCGTCGTGAACCAATGGGCCTTTGCCCCCCGGATGGCTGGTCCTATCCACTTTGCCCCCGATCGCGGTTTGGAGGTTAACCTGAGCGGGGACCAGGATCAGATTCAACTCGCGCTGACCCCTGATTACCGTCCCCACACCTTCCTCATCCAACGCCAAGACGCACAACTGGCTGGGACCGCTGTTGATCCCGACACCCTCCAGATCACCCTGGCTAACTTACCCCTGGGAATTTTTAACTTCACCCCGGCAGCGGCGATCGGCCTTGATGTCATGACGGGTTCAGCTTCAGGGGAAGCCACCCTCAATTTGCGTCAATTCGAGACCACGGGCACGATCGCGATCGCCAACCCGGCCCTGGGCTACCTTCAGGCCGATACCTTCCAGGCCGATTTCCGCTATGTCAATGGCGTGGCCGCCTTACAGAATGGCGTGCTGACCGAGGGCCAAACCCAGGTTCAGGTGAGCGCCCACTTCAACCCTGCTGAGCAAGCCCCCTTCCAGGCCCATATCCACGTGCCCGATGCCCGCACCCAGGATCTCCTGCGCACCCTCCAATGGTTCGAGATTAGTGACATTGGCCGGGGCTTCCGTCCCCCCAACTATGTCGCGGCGACCACCGTGCGTCCGGTGCCGATCGATGCCAGCCAGATGTCCATGCTGGAGCAGATACGGCGCTTAACGGAATTACAAGTTCTCCAAGAACAGCAGGCGGCTGAGTTGGCAGCGCAACCGTTGCCCCCCCTGATTGAACTCAATGGCCACTTCCGGGGCGATATCAATATTACCGGGTCCCTGGCGGCGGGACCGACAATCACCTTCCAGTTTGCGGGGGCGGATTGGCAGTGGGGGAATTACACCGCCGATGAAATCCAGGTCCAGGGTAACTTTGCCGATGGCGTGGTCAGCTTTCTGCCGATGCGGTTGACGGCAGGGGATACCCTGCTCACCTTCACTGGCCAACTGGGGGCAACGGGCCAAACGGGCCAATTCCGAGCCGAAAATATCCCCGTCGATTTGCTGCGCCCTGTGGTGACGATGCCGTTTGACATGACGGGGCAATTGAATGCCAAGGCGGCGATCGCCGGTACTTGGGATAATCCCCAAGCACGGGGAGAAATTACCCTGGTGGACGGCACCCTGAATCAAGCGCCGATCGCCAGTGCCCTGGGTAGCTTTAGCTATGCCAACGCCCGCCTCGACTTTGGGGCGGAGATGGAAGTTACAGGGCCAGACCCAATCCAGATCATCGGCAGTATTCCCTATCAACTGCCCTTTGCCAGTACGGCCCCCAGTAGTGATGAGATTAAGCTAGATGTGGCAGTCCAGGACAGCGGATTGGCCTTGCTGAATCTGCTGTCGCGTTCCCAACTGAACTTGGTGGCGGGGCGGGGCAACCTCAATCTCCAAGTACGCGGGACCCTAAGTGATCCGATCGCGACGGGGAGTGCGGCCATTGAGGGAGCGACGCTGACGGCGGCGGCCTTACCGGAACCCTTAACCCAGGTCCAGGGGACGGCGACGTTTGATCGCGATCGCATTCGGATTGAACACTTCCAGGGGGCCTTTAGCGGGGGACAAATCCTGGCCCAGGGGGTAATCCCGATCGCCCATCCCCTCTCGGAAACCGATCCCGACTGGGAAAATCCCGTGACGCTAGATCTCAAACGATTAAAGCTGAAGTTGCAACCCTATGAGGGGGATCTCACTGGCCAGATTCGGGTAACGGGTAGCGCCTTTACCCCCGCATTGGAGGGGAATCTCACGCTGGCGGATGGCCAAATTCGGCTGGTTGCCCCGACGGAGTCGCCGCTGCCAACCCCGGACGGGGGCGCTACCACCGCGACGACTCGCCTGGTCTCGCCGCCGCCCCAATCGCCAATCGCGTTGGATAATTTGCAAATTACGCTGGGCCGCAATATCCAGGTTGTGCGCCAGCCGTTGTTGAATTTCGTGGCCACGGGGGATCTGTCGATTAATGGGACCCTGACGAACCTGGAACCCAGCGGGACAATCCGCCTGCGAAGCGGTCAGGTCAATCTGTTTACGACGGAGTTTGTGTTGGCCCGTGGCCGCGAGAATACCGCTACCTTTAGTCCGGAGCAGGGGCTTGATCCCTATCTGGATATTCAACTCAGTACGATCGTGCCGGAGGTGACCCGCACACCGATCCCCACCACCACGGTACCGGAGGTGACGGATGCCCCAGCCAGCAATCTGGGGGCGTTGCGCACGATCCGGGTTCAGGCGGCGGTTATGGGCTTGGCCAGTGAGTTGGCGGACACCAGCGGGGATTCGGAAATTTTGACGCTGACGAGTACGCCCCCCCGGAATGAGGCGGAGATTGTGGCGCTGTTGGGGGGCAGTTTTATTAATTCGATCGCCCAGGGGGATGGCAGTTTGGTGCTGGCGAATCTGGCGGGATCGGCGCTGCTGACGAATATCCAATCCCAAATTGGGAATGCGTTGGGGTTAACGGATTTCCGGCTTTTCCCGGTTCTGACACCGAATCGCGAATCGCGAAGCAGCACCCTTGGTCTGGGGGCCGAAGTGGGGGTGGAGTTACCGGGTAACCTTTCGCTTTCGGCACTACGGGTTCTGACGGATGATCAGATCGGTTTGTTCAGCCTCCGCTATCGCATTAATGATGAGATGTTGTTCCGAGGTTCAACGGATCTTTCCGGTAATAGTCAAGCCTTGCTGGAGTATGAAACGCGGTTTTAATGTCGGGTTTGAGCGCCGGGTTTGGGTGTATGTACGACACCTCTGGGTGGGGTTGACCATAGACACGATAGCTCCCTGCCCACCAGTTGGCCAACGGGCCAGATCTTTGCCCTATGGGTCAGCCAGCCAAGTTAGGATGCGATCGTTGACGATTTCCGGTCGCTCATCGTGGGGACAGTGGCCCGTTTGGGCAATGGCCAGAAATGCGATCGGGGCTGGCCAGTGGGCTTCCTGAAAGAGTTGGCCACCCGTGACGAGGGTCCAGGGATTGGCTTCCCCCCAGAGGACCCGCAGGGGACAGGTCACACGGGATAACAGATCGCGGGGATAGGGACCTGCCAAGGCTGTCAAGAGGGCGGCAAACACCTGCTGGGCACCGGGGTCACCGGCAGGCGCATAGAGCCTCTCGACTCGCTCATTATGTTAATAATCTTAACTATACACTTCACCGGCAACTCGGTTGGGAGCAGGGTCTCAGATGGTGGCATTGATCGCCTTACAGGCAGGGGAACAGGGTGTGGTCACGACCCTGAACACGCAGGATGAAACGATCGTCAATAAACTGTTCGCAATGGGCATCAGTCCGGGGGTGACCTGCCTTCTGGAACAGCGCTTCCCGGCGTTTATTGTCAAGGTTGGCCGATCGCGGGCCGCCCTCGATCGGGATATTGCGGCGCTGATCGAAGTCCAACCCTTGCCGCCGCTGCCGAAGTCGCTGGTCCCATGACTGGTTCCATGACCCCTAGGGGGAATGTTTCGGCCTTGGTTAGGGTGTTGCACACAACTCAATCGCTTTGCACGGTTGGCATCCGCGTGGAAACTGTCGGGAGAGGGGCTGGGGGTGAGGGCAAAGCTTGCCCTGGTATGAAAAGTCGCAATAATGGGGTGAGGGGTATTGGCGCAAGCACTATGGCAACTTTGGCACCGGGCACAATTCTGGATGGGCGCTATAAGATCCGGCAAAAGCTGGCGGAGGGGGGCTTTGGCGAAACCTATCGGGCGCGGGATTTGAAACGACCGGGGCAACCTCGCTGCGTGGTAAAGCGGCTACATCCCCAGCATACGAATCCGAAGATCCGCCAGTTTTTTGACCAGGAGGCCGAAATCCTGGAGAGGCTGGGCAGGCATGATCAAATTCCCGAATTGTTGGCGCACTTTCAAGAAGGGAATGAGTTTTATATTGTCCAGGAGTTTATTGAGGGACATCCCCTGTCGGTGGAGATCCAGCCCGGTCAGCCCTTGGGTGAGGCGGCGGTGCAAACCTTGGTGCGGGAGATTCTGGCGGTGTTGGCGGTGGTGCATCAGCAGGGGGTCATTCACCGGGATCTGAAGCCAGACAATATTATGCGTCGTCGCTCGGATGGCAAGCTGATGCTGATTGACTTTGGCGCGGTGAAGCAGGTGAATTCGCTTCAGGTGAATGCCCAGGGACGGGTGACTTCGACGGTGGTGATTGGCACACCGGGTTATATGCCTTTTGAGCAGGCGAATGGCAAGCCGTGTTTGGCAAGTGATGTCTATGCGGTGGGTAAGGTTGGCATTGAGGCGCTGACGGGGGTGGAGGCCAGTGCGCTACCGGAAGATCCGCGTACTGGGGCGGTGCAATGGCGACATTTGGTGACGGGGGTGAGCGATCGCTTGGCGGATATGCTCGATCGCATGGTCTGTCTGCAAGCGCATTACCGCTACCAAGATGCGACTGAGGCCCTGAATGCGTTCCAAACCGTACCACCGCCACCACCGCCACCACCGCCACCACCGCCACCACCACCGCCACCGCCACCGCCACCGCCACCGCCACCACCTGACCGATCGCTCTTTGGTCGTCGGGAAGTGGTCATGGTTGGGGTGGGGATTGCCCTGGCGGCTTTGTACGATCGCGTCTTCCGGCGTCGGCCCCCAGAGTTGCCGCCTGACCTGGTAGTTCCTCCGGAAACACCCCCCGGAGCGAGGCTTTCCCCGGTGTCCCCCTCTCCCACGCCTACCTCACTGGAACCTAGCCCCTCTCCCAGCCCCACGTCCCCATATCAAACCGCCTCATTTGACGTAATTACGGTGGATGCCAGCGGCAATGAGGTGAACCGACAACGGGAGCAGGCGCAATATTTCACGGAGGATTTGGGCAATGGCGTGTCGCTGGAGATGGTCTGGATTCCGCCGGGGCGGTTCTATATGGGGTCACCACCGGGGGAGGGGCATGATGATGAGCGCCCGCAGCGTGAGGTGACGGTGCCGGGATTTTTTATGGGGCGGTATGCAGTGACGCAGGCCCAGTATGAGCAGATTATGGGGACAAATCCTGCCAAGTTCAAAGGGGCAAATTTTTCCGATCGGTTAAAGTTACCTGTCGAGCAAGTTAGCTGGCATGATGCCCAGGAATTTTGTCGGCGCTTGTCCAGTGCCAAGGGGAAGCAATATCGCTTGCCCAGTGAGGCGCAATGGGAATATGCCTGTCGGGCAATGGCCTCTCCTCCGATCGCGTTACCTGCGGGGGGCGGACGGGTTTATCCACCGTTTCATTTTGGCGAGACGCTGACGCCGGATCTGGCAAATTATGACTGGCAGTATCCCTATGGGGCAGGGCCTAAGTCATCGTCTTCCCCCGGAAAAACAATGGCGGTGGGTAGCTTTCCACCCAATGCCTTTGGCCTATACGATATGCATGGCAATGTCTGGGAATGGTGTGAGGATCATTATTTTGATAGTTACGAAGGCGCACCCACGGATGGGAGTGCGCGGATTGAAATCGGTAATACAGATCCTTCGCGATCGCGCGCCGTCCGTGGCGGCTCCTGGAACCGCTTTGCCGACCTTTGTGCTTCCGGCAACCGCTACGTCTGGAACGCGGTCAACAGGTTCAACGACCGAGGCTTTCGTGTTGTCTTGCTCGTCTGAGTTCCTGCCCCGGCGAGGACTTCTTTCTTTACACTTTTTAACTTTTGCCTTTACACTTTTTCATATTTTCTCTGCGCGCAGCGCAAAAAAATTTTTTTCAAAAAATGGGGTTTTCCACAGGCATTTAGGTGTGCGGTCCGGTGCGGGGTTCAGGTTTTTTATACCCCTAAACCAGATCCCCGTAGGGGCAGGTTATGGGACAATTTTGCGGGTAAACCGATAATATAGCAATCCCAGATGATTCATGAGAGAAGCCAATCCTATATCTACTGATAGAGATTCACTATGTCCGTTCCCATTCTCATAAATGACTTGGGATTGCTATATATGTAAACCTGCCCCATGCCATATTTGCGAGGAAACTGATGATATATATGAACCTGTTCCGGATTATCTGTGGGCATCATCGATCCTGGATGGGGGCAGGTTTATCGAGATTGTCTGTGGGCATCATCGATCCTGGAGAACCTGCCCCTCTGATTGACTGACAAAACTACAAAACCGGAAGCTGTTTGAGGACAGTGAATTCACGCGCCAGTGCCACATCCAATTGTCGTTTAGAAGCGAGGGCGGGTTGCGGGTCTGGCCCACTCGCCAGG
>Ga0116211_1000252_pt1 | contig 31652 bp, 33 predicted proteins | sample SaghotsprinmetaG_FD_94484 | JGI IMG/M metagenome (GOLD analysis project Ga0116211, IMG submission 94484) | Hot spring microbial communities from South Africa to study Microbial Dark Matter (Phase II) - Sagole hot spring metaG | ecosystem: Environmental > Aquatic > Thermal springs > Hot (42-90C) ... | reverse complement strand
GAATGAAAGAGACTTATCCTTATCGCTGGATCTTGGTTAAGTTAAAATTTTTGAAGGAGTGTTGAGATTACTTATTTTATTGTTAGAAAAAGGGGTTTTGATGATCTTAAAGAAGGACTGATGATTAAATACTCTAAGTATTGACGAATTTGAGACATCTTTAAAATAAAAATCTTCTAAAGGGAGGCTGTCTGATGAAAAAAAGCTTAATCTTTGTCACTATGTTTTTTGCCTTGAGCATTTTAATCTTGTTTGGATGTGGTAGTCAGGAATCAACAAGCAAATCAATAAAGTCGGACTTAATTGAACAAGAATTTAAATCGAAAATCAAAGAAACGGCCCAAAAGGCTTCTACAAATGATTATGTTGAGGGAGAGTTAATAGTAAAGTATAAGACTAATGCAAAAAGTAGTGAAATCCAATCCTTTAATAAGTCATTAGGTGTGACTGTCAAGAAATCACTTGGTGTAATAGGTGATGGAATGGTTGATTTATTGGCTCTGCCAGATGGTCTTGATGTTAAAGCAGCCTTATTGGAATATATGAATAATAGTAATGTTTCCTATGCAGAACCTAATTATAAAAGATACATTAGGACTACCATTCCAAATGATACATATTTTGTTCAACAATGGGCACTCAATAATACAGGTCAGATGATGGGTGGTTCAGTAGGTGCAGATATTAAGGCACCCCTTGCATGGGATTATTCAAGGGGTAGTGACAATCTCGTAGTTGCAGTCATAGACACAGGGATTGATTACAATCACGAAGACTTATTTGGTAAGATTTGGATTAACAGTGGAGAGATTTGTAATAATGGCAAAGATGATGATAGAAATGGCTATGTTGATGATTGTTTTGGTTGGAATTTTGCAAAAAACAATAATAATCCAATGGATGATCATGGGCATGGGACTCATTGTGCAGGTGTTATTGGTGCTACTACTAATAACAATTTGGGTATTTCAGGAATACTCTGGAATGTTAAGATTATGGCTTTAAAATTTTTAAACTCTGATGGTAGTGGTGGGACAGTTGCCGATGTTGTATCAGCACTTAATTATGCTGTAAAGATGGGTGCAAAGATTGTAAATGCTAGTTATGGAAGTAGCACATACTCTCAGGCTGAATATGACAGCATTGCTTCGGCTAATGAAAAGGGGGTATTGTTTATTGCAGCGGCAGGAAATGATGCAGAAAATAACGATTTATCGCCATCTTATCCTTGTAATTATGGATTGGCTAATATAATTTCTGTCTCTGCAAGTGATCAAAACGATAATATTGCCTCATTCAGTAATTTTGGTCCCACAAAGGTAGATGTTTCTGCCCCTGGGGTTTATATATTAAGCCTCATTAATCTAAATGGGTATTTAAACAAATATTTCTGGGACGGCACATCAATGGCTACCCCTCATGTGGTAGGACTCGCAGGATTGGTAATGACACAGCCTGAATATGTGAAATATAATTTTTCTATTTATCAGTCAAGGGCAATCATTGAGACATATGTAGATACACTCCCTGCTTTTATAGGCAAGATAAAGACTGGTGGCAGGATTAACGCCTATAAATCAGTGACTGCCCTGTTAAGTCCGACAAACCTATATGGCGAATTTTTTGGACCTACAAGTGCAGAAAAATTGAGGATACATCTTAACTGGAAGAATAATGCCACAGGTATAGATAATATAAGGATTGAAAGGATGCAAATGGGTGTAGATGCTGATTATAAAGAGATTGCAAGGTTATCTCCAAACATATCATCTTACAGCGATTTTGACATAGCAGGTGAGAGCACTTATCGTTATAGGGTAAGGGCATACAAGGGTTTTAAACAGAGTTATTTGTCTGTTAAAGAGAGAGATGTATTCACCTTTTACACAAATGTAATTGAGGTGACCACACCAAAGGATGCAGGTTTTTATGGTGGTGGTGATGGATGTTCAATAACTGCTCATTCAAAGAATTTATCAAAAGAACTGACTGTTGATGTATTTTTGATCATGATTCCGCTATTGATAATCCTTAATCGTTTTGTGAGAAGATATAGATAACCCAAAAATAGCGATAGGAAGGGCTGTTTCAAAATTTTTATAATCGACGAATTCATTTTAATTTTGCTTTATTTTTTATAATGCAATATTTATAAGGCGTCGTACAAAAAAAGTTCCTTGGGCTTTGTCATAAGGCATTGCATTATAATGAATAAAGCAAAATTAAATAAAATCTGTTGATTATAAAAATCCTGAAACAGCCCTTCTTATCGCTATTTTAAGGAGCATTCATCAAATTTACTAATCTAATTCATACAAGGTATAATTATCATAAAAATTTTTCACAAGGAGGTCTTATTTATGAAGTCATTAAAGGGGACAAAGACTGAGAAAAACATCTTGACTGCCTTTGCAGGTGAGTCACAGGCAAGAAATCGTTATACTTATTTTGCAAAACAGGCAAAAAAAGAAGGTTATGAGCAGATTGCCTTTATCTTTGAAGAGACTGCAAATCAGGAGAAGGAACATGCAAAAAGACTATTTAAGCTCCTTGAAGGTGGAGAAGTAGAGATTTGTGGCAGTTTCCCTGCAGGTGTGATTGGCTCAACTGTGGAGAATTTAAAAGAGGCCGCAGGAGGCGAAAATTATGAGCATACTACTATGTATCCAAGCTTTGCAAAGGTTGCAAGAGAAGAGGGCTTTGATGCAATTGCTCAAATCTTTGAGGCAATAGCAGTGGCAGAGAAACAACATGAAAAGAGGTATAATGATTTTAGGTCAAATATTGAAAAAGGGATAGTCTTTAAACGGGATAATGAGACCACTTGGCGTTGTAGAAATTGTGGCTATATGCATCATGGAAAATCAGCACTAGAGCAATGTCCAGCCTGTGCCCATCCGCAAGCTCATTTCGAACTTTACGGTGAAAATTGGTAATTTATATTTCCTCTCACTCTCCTCTTAAAATAGGGGGAGCAATGGAGGTATATAACACATGGTAAATGCAGTAGAGTGGAGAAATGGTAAGGTATTTATACTTGACCAGAGGTTGCTCCCCTTAGAGATTAAATATATTGAATGTACTGATTACAGGGTTGTAGCAGAGGCTATCAAGAATTTGTCAATCAGGGGGGCACCGGCTATAGGTATTGCCTCAGCTATGGGGGTTGCATTATCTGCACAAGATCAAAATACCTCATATTTTGATGGTTTTTACCGTTTTATTAAAAAGGTCATGGATACAATGATATCCACAAGACCTACCGCTGTAAATATAGAATGGGCAATGAAGAGGCTTGATAAACTCCTTATTGATAATGCTGATAAAGATGTCAACACCTTAAAGAGGCTACTTTACGAAGAGGCTATGCTTATTCACAGGGAAGACATTGAGGCAAATCTCAAGATTGGCCAATATGGTGCAGAGTTTATAAAGGATGGAGATACCATACTGACACACTGTAACGCAGGCTCATTGGCTACGGGTGGTTACGGGACGGCTACTGCACCTATGATTATTGCAAAGCAACAGGGAAAGAAGATAAAAGTGATTGCAGATGAGACAAGACCAGTGTTACAAGGTGCACGATTGACTGCTTGGGAGTTGATGCAAAATGATATTGATGCAACCTTAATAACCGACAATTCTGCTGGTTGGTTGATGAAACAAGGTATGATTGATATGGCAATTGTAGGGACAGATAGGACTACTTTAAATGGTGATGTAGCAAACAAGATTGGAACTTATACAGTAGCGGTTTTGTGTAAGGAACACAACATACCTTTTTATGTAGCCGCACCAATAAGTAGCATTGATTTTAATATGTCCTCGGGGGATATGATTAGGATTGAACAGAGAGACCCTGAAGAAGTTGCCTATATACAGGGACAAAGGATTGCACCTGAAGGTGTAAAGATATTTAACTATGCCTTTGATGTTACTCCTGCAAGATATGTGACCGCTTTTTTTACTGAAAAGGGTGTCTTCAAGCCTGAAGAATTGAGAGGCATAAGGATATAAATGAATTTTAACGAGGTTATTGCTCATTATCATGAGGAATTATTAGCCGTTGAAAAAGAATTGCTCAATATCTTTCAAGGGACTCCAACCTTGTTGCCAACCATTGGCTACCATATAATCAATAGTGGTGGAAAGAGGTTAAGACCCCTTTTTTTGTTGTTAAGTGCTGATTTATGTGGTTCAAAAAGTGATAATAAAATCCACCTTGCAGCTATTATTGAAGCCATTCATACTGCATCGCTGCTGCACGATGATGTGATTGATAGAGCAGATACAAGACGTGGTAAGCCATCTGCTAATTCAAAGTGGGGAAATCAGATCGTAATTTTGGTAGGAGATTATCTATATTCAAATGCCCTGAGACTTGCTGTATTACAGAAAAATCAAAAGATAATGGAGACACTTTCTTTTGCCACTACAAAGATGACAGAGGCAGAGATACTTCAACTTGAAAAGACTGCAGACCCCGATATATCTATTGAAGATTATTACAAGATTATCTCTGGAAAGACAGCTGTATTAATATCATCGGCATGTAAGATTGGTGCGATAATAGCAAATCAATCACCTCAAGTTGAGGACAGGCTTATGGATTTTGGAAAAAATACAGGTATAGCCTTTCAGCTTGTTGATGATGTCCTTGATTATTCTGCTAATCCAAAGACACTAGGGAAAAAACTCGGCAAGGATTTAGAGGAGGGCAAGATTACAATGCCCCTCATTAGTTTACTAAAAAACTCACCATCAGAGGTATCAAGTGAGGTTAGAGACATTGTAAAAAATTATGCAAATATAAAGGATAAGAAGGCAACAATGGAAAGGATTAGGACTTTTTTTTCAGAATACAAATCGATTGATGAGTCAATGGCAGTGGCATTAGATTTTATTAATCAGGCAAAGGAGTGTATAAATATTTTTGAGCCATCTATTACAAAGCAAAGGCTTATTGCCCTTGCAGAGTATTCTTTGAAGAGGCAAAAATAGTCCAAATACAGCGATAAGGATGGGGCTCTGAAGCGAATAGCGATGTTTGGGCAACAGTTCTTTGCGGCTGTAGCGAAATGAGCAATAGAACTGTCAAAACATAGCTCCTGAATGAAAGAGACTTATCCTTATCGCTGGATCTCGGAATAGATTATATGTATTCTTTGGTGTAAGAGAATCCATATGCTTAATTAGTTTTTTTAAGGAGTAAAAAATGAGTAACCATCCCTATGTAGATTTGGCAAGAAAATCTATTGAATACTATTTAAAGACAGGCAAGCCTCTAAAGTCTCCATCCGAGTTATCTGATGATTTTAAAATCAAGGCTGGTGTCTTTGTTTCATTAAAGAAGAAAGGGCTTTTGAGGGGTTGTATAGGGACTTTTATGCCTACAAGGGATAATATCTTTGAGGAGATTGTTATTAATGCCATCTCTGCATCGCAGGAAGACCCGAGATTCCCAAAGGTAAATCCGGATGAGTTATCAGAAATTGATATATCTGTAGATGTCCTGTCAGAACCAATGATGGTTAACGATATTTCTGAATTAGATCCTAAAAAATTTGGAGTGATTGTATCTAAAGGATATAAAAGGGGTCTTTTGTTGCCTGATATTGAAGGGGTAAATACTGTCCAAGAGCAGTTACGAATTACAAAAATGAAGGCTGGTATTAATCCTGACGATAATGATATAGAATTATACAAATTCACTGTTAAGAGGTATAAATGAACGGGCTAAAATTTATCCTAGTTGATAGTTCAAAGGAACAAAGAAACAACCTGAAGTTTGCACTTGAGAAGGCTTATCGGGAGGTTGATATTGATGACTCAAATGATTTTTTAGATGCCTTAATCAAGATTCAAGAGAAAGATTATGATTTAATTGTCATAAATATAACTGATAAGGAACTTAATCATTTAGAACTTCTGAAGACCTTTAAGTCAAAACAAATAAAAAACTCCTATGCCCTAATTATCGCTTCAAGAAATGATAAAGAGGATGTTATAAATAGCTTAAAAGAGGGGGCAGATGGCTTTATAACTCTGCCTTTTACCATAGATGCTTTTATAAGGAAGTTGGCAGAGATACACGAAAAGTTTGACCGCAGGGAGCATGAAAGGCATGGATTATCTGGCAAGGTGGAGATTTCCTTTAGTGATAAAAAGACCAACGGTGATATTGTTGATATTAGCTTTGGTGGCATATTAATGAATTTAAATACAAAAGAGCCAATCCCTAATATCCTTGATAAGGTATCTATCAGTTTTTTGAACAATGGTTCAGGTGAAACTTTTGTGGTTAATGCGGTAGTAATAAGGATACAGGCACTTGATATAAATATGTCATCTGATAAAGCACGTTTTGCCTTTAAGTTTGATGTAGTTGAACTCCAAAAAAAAGAAAGACTAAAAAGTATAGTCAATGAGTTAAAGGATCTGCTCTGATCTTCTAATAGGCACCCTCTTTTTTTAATACTACCTTTATAGTTTTAAACAGTATAACTATATCAAACCAAAGAGACCAGTTAATCACATAAAAGGCTTCAAGCCTTGCCCTATCTTTCATAGTAAGTTGATTTCGTCCTGATACTTGCCAGAGTCCTGTTATTCCAGGCTTGACTTCTTTATAAAAATCAGCCAAATCTCTGTAATAGTTTGATAGTTCTTCTTTAAAGGCAGGTCTTGGACCTACAAGACTCATCTCACCCTTGAGGACATTGATTAATTGTGGGAGTTCATCAATAGAGGTCTTTCTTAAAAGTCTTCCAATGTGAGTTATCCTTGGGTCATCTTTTAGTTTACAAAACATCTCCATTTGTTCTCTTGCCTCTGGGTTTGCTTTAAGGTATTTATCAAGCCTTGACTGGTTGTCAAGATACATAGTCCTAAATTTATAAACTTCAAACTCCTTCCCACCTTTACCTACCCTTTTTTGTTTAAAAAATACAGGACCCCTTGAATCAATCTTTATCAATACAGCTGATAAAAGGACAAGGGGAATAAAAAACGGAAAAAGCAAAATTGTAAAGATATAGTCGAATATGCCTTTAAGAATCGTATTTACAGGCTCTTTTAGATTGTTTTTAATAAACAGTAAGGGCAAATCATCTCGTAAAAGTGGGATAATCTCCGTCTTTAGATGGGTTATCAAATCTATATCTGGGATGACATAGATTTTTTTAACCATCATCTGTATCTGACGAATATTGACTTCCGAAGCCATTTCATTTCTGAATGAGACAAAGGCAGTCTGGGCTGAGATTATCTGGGCAATCCTTTTTAGCCATTTTGTTGACTTGTAAATTTTTACTATTCTCCCGTCAATACTTATCTCTGCCCTTTCATTGCTAAATATGGCTCCTATCTGAAAGCCTAAATACTTATCTCCTTCAATTAGTTGAGATAAATTATTAACATCTTCCATAGGACAAATTAAGACTACTTTCTGAGTGGCAAATCCCCTTAAATGAAGTATTTTTTTTACAAAGAGCCTTGTTAGTGGTGTGATAAAAAGACAATAAACAAACATTAACAACACAAAAAGCCTTGATATCTCATCAGTCATTTTTGACAATGTAATAACTGCAAGGACAATTATTAATGAGAATAATACAGACTTTGTAATGTCTTTTGCATCAAGCCAGAAGTTTTGTCTCTTTATATATAGCCCTTGATACCATAAAAGGGACAATAGTATTAAAGGTATCCAAATTTGTCTGATGAAAAATGACATAGGTATATCAAAGATTGGCAGCCCAGCAAATATCAGATTTAAGCCGAGCCTTGTGATATATGCAAGGGCAAAGGATATGTAAAAGGCGATTAGGTCTGTAATGATTAGAATTACTAAGTAAAGTGTGTTATTCATTAAAAAACACCTTCACCTTTGTCTCAACAAAATTAGTAAAGGCAGACTTGAACTTATCCTTACTAAATCTCTCAGCATTTTCTCTGATAGTTTTTGAATCAAAACTATTCTCTATCTGAATGAATTCTCTAACCCCTTTCATAATGGCATCAACGGACTGGCTGTGAAAGAATATACCAGTCTTGCCATTTACAACTGTTTCAGAGGTGCCTCCTTGTGAATAGGCAATTACAGGACATCCACAAGCCTGTGCCTCCACAGGCACAATCCCAAAGTCTTCTTCTGCAGAGAAGACAAAAGCCCTCGCAGACTCTAAATAGTCCTTAAGATGGTCCTTTGATTGCCAACCAAGGAGTTCAATATTGGATTTTGCCAATGAACTTATCTTATCCATATCAGGCCCATCACCAATGACAATCAACCTCAGTTCAGGCATTTGACTAAAGGCAGTGACTATCAAATCAATTCTTTTATAGGGGACAAGTCTTGAGATGGTAATAAAATAATCATCTTTTTTCTTTTGATAATCAAAGCCTGATAAATCAACGGGTGGATAGATTACCTCTGAATCTCTTTTGTAAATCTTGTAAATCCTCTTTTTTACATAGTTTGAATTGGCAATGATATAGTCAACCCTGTCAATAGACTGGTAGTCCCACAGTCGTAAGTAGTGTAATATAAGCTTTGCAAGTAATCCCTTGAGAGAGCCTTGAAGTCCAGCTTGTTTTAAATACAAGTGATACATATCCCAAGCATATCTCATAGGTGTGTGGATGTAAGATATATGGAGTTGTCTTGATGAGGTCAATACCCCTTTTGCTACTGCATGGCTGCTTGAGATGACTATATCATAGTCTCTTAGGTCAAAGTCCTCAATGGCAAGTGGCATAATGGGAAGGTATTTTCTGTAATGTTTTATTGAAAAAGGCATTTTTTTTATAAAGGACTCATAGACTGTGGCATTTTCAAAAATAGTTCCCCTGAGTGCATCTGTATTTGAAACAAGGGTAAAAATATCAGCTGGATAAAGTTCATAGATTGTGCTTAAGACTGATTCTGCACCAGCTATTGTGACAAGCCAATCGTGAATGAGTGCTATTTTATAATCCTTCATAGAAAGCCTTTTTACCATTTAGTCCGTGCAAGATTGCCTTACAAATTATTCCTATTGTTGAGTAGCCATCTTGCCATGCCCTCAAGATACAATTGATGACAGATGCCATTAAGACAGTAGGTAGGTAAAGCGGAAAATACCTTTTAGTTATCAAAATCCTGTTTCTATTGGTGTAGTAATCAGTAACAACTGTCTTTGTTTTTAATCTCTTGTTTGAGCCAATTGTTGAGCCTTCTTTGTGATAGACTATGGCTTCATTGCATTGCATTATCTGCCAACCTTTCTGCTTTGCCCTTATAGACCAGTCCAATTCCTCATAATAGAGAAAGTAATCCTCAGATAATAAGCCTACATCAATAATAAATTCCTTTCTAACAAGCATAGACGCACCAATGACATAATCAATCTCTTTAAAAGATTGTCCTCTGTCAATCTCATTGATACCTAATTGAATGGGTTTGCCAATACATTTAATATACTTTCCACCAAGCCCATTTATTACCTCTGGACTGTCAAAATACATTAACTTACTGCCAATTATACCAATCTTTTTGTTTGCTTTATTTTCAGCACAACTAATCATCTTCTTTAGACTATCCCTTGATGCAATGGTGTCATTATTTAATAACCAAACATATTTGCAAGCATCATCTGATAGGGCAATCTGCATGCCTTTATTATTAGCACCTGCAAAGCCGAGATTATGATTATTCTCGATAAGATTGATTTTTTTATAATCTCGTGCCATTGATGAATCTATAAGGCTTCGTAGAGGATGTCCTTTGTCAATATAAGCACATAACCTATTGTCAAGCCACATCTTGATAATGTCAACAGAGCTATCCCTTGAGCCATTATCTATAATTATTATCTTAAATTCTTCGTAGTCTAAATTTAAAAGACTTTCAAGACATAAGATTGTATGATGCCAGCCATTGTAGTTAATTAAGATTATATAAACCATAAGATATGCTCATTAATCGTTATTCAGGGGATAGTTTATGTTCTCACCCAATATGCCTTTGTTTCCATCTTTTAGGGCATCTAAGAGGATCTTGAATCTCTTTAATCTCCTATGTCTTAAGGCATTTAAGAACAGGATTAGCATAAAAGTATATTTGTGGAGATTATAGATAATTCCCGTCTTTTTGCAACAGTATTTCTCAAAATATACCTCATTTCTAAAGGCATAATAGATAAGTCTGTCAATACCCCCAAGTATAAGGGCATCAAAGGGATTTCCATAACTTTTTCTACACCACCAAGACATCTGAATATCGCTTATCTGTGCATTTGTAATTAGAAATATTACCCCACCATTTGATGTCATACGATAGGTAAACTCCAAGTCATCTCCATAAAGACAAAAGGATTTATTTGGCAGTCCAAACCTATTGATTACGGATTTGTGAAAAAAAAGCCCGCTATATACAGCATAGGGGATAGCAATCTTTTCAGGGTAGGTGATTATTGAATGCCTCATTATTCTGTGAAATATCTCAGCTATGTGAAATCTCCTAAAGGCATTTTTTCTCATCCTTTCTATGATGCCTTCTTTAATATCACTTATATGCTCTTTCCTTAAGGCACTAATCATAAGATTATCTATGCCGTATTCTTTGCTAAGTAAATCATATGCATCTATGAGTTTGTTAATACAGCCCTCTTGTAATTCGCCATCATCGTCAAGCAACATTATATAGGATTTATTGGACTTAAATGCCTCTGAAATGGCAAGGTTGTAGCCAAAGGCAGATCCCTTATTGGTCTTTTCGCTTAAGATATTAAAAATAATATCTCCTCTATTTGAAAATTCCTGGGTTATCTTTTCGTTAAGATTGTATTTAATCCCGTTAGCAAAAATGACAAAGTTCCTTATGCCTTGTAATATGCACGATTTGATGGATTTTTTGAGATAATCCCATCGTTCAGAATAGGTCACTGTTACTATGACAATATCATCTCTTGAAATCATTTTCTTGCAATAAAGAGCATCTCAACGCCTTTGTTTTTTTTATATAAAAGTATTATATATTCCAAAAGTTCGATGGTGTTTGAAAAAAAGAAACCATGAAAATCAATTTTATCATTCCAATGATACTGACCAGTCTTTTGGATCATAAGGCTTGCTGAGGCAATAAAGCGACTTCCACGAGAGGTAGTCTTTATTTCATAGTAATTAATATTAGCTTTTTTAGCACATAGAGCCATAGATGATGGATTGTAAAGATAAAGATGTCTTGGTGCATCAAGAGCCATCCAGTTTTTTTTAAATATACTATTTTGTAGTGATTCTGAATTAGGTGTGGCTATGCAAATGATACCATTTGGTTTGATTGCCTTATAACACTTTTTTAAAAAGTCAATTGGTTCATAAACATGCTCAAAGACATGGCTTGATATTATAGCATCAAAGGCTTCAAGAGACAAATCAATTTCAAGAAAGTCACCTTGAGTAACCTTAAGTCCTCTTGACCTGGCAACATCAACTGCCTTGTAATCAACTTCAATTCCCTCTGCCTGCCAGCCCCAATTATTCATCATCTCAACTAACTCCCCATTGCCGCAACCTATATCAAGCAATCTACCTTTACCCTTTATTCCTTTTAGCACATTAAACCAAAAGTCAAGGGAGACCCTTTTAAAAGGAAAGGGTAGAAGGATTAAGCCCAAGATTTTATCAATTAAATTGACCTTTTCTTTTGTATAACCATATTTATTTGCAAGGTATCCTAATTTAATCCTTTCTTTTAGAGACTTATTTTTAATTCTTTCATATTCATGAGTGGGATACTCTGAATAGGCAAGGTAGATGTCATCACTAATGGGCATTGGGATTAGCCATTGAAGTCCACAATTAGGGCATTTATTTACATCCCAAGAGCCTTCGATAGTGCCTAAGATGTCTGTAAGGGCTTTATATAAAATTACACCTTCTGTGTTACAGAGTTTACATTGTTTGATAAAAGTTGACCTCAAAGATTTCATGGTTTTCTAATAGATTTATTGACATAATTCTGCTTAATTGAAAGAATAAGGACTTTCATGTTTAAGGTGGTTGATATTTTAACAATGATATCTTCATATAGCAACAGAAAACCCAAAAATAGCGATAGAACTTAAAAGCTTAGTAAAAGTAGCAACTAAGATAGGAAGGGCTGGTGTGGAATTTTTATACGACACCTTATAAAAAAAAGTTTGTAGGGCTTTGTCATAAGGCATTGATTTTAATGTATAAATCAAAATTATAAATAAAATCTGTCGATTATAAAAATCCTGAAACAGCCCTTCCTAAGCACTATTTTAAGGTTGGAGGGAAAAATTGACTATTGTTAATGCTAATTGTTAAGATGGTAAGCCATTTTCAAAATAAAATTTCTCATAAAAGGTAAAAATGCAAACAGTTTTAGCTGATTTAGATAAATATAAGAAACTTTATTTGATACTTTTTTTTGCAGTAATTGCAGTAACAGCGTTGTTTGCGATAATTACTGATGAATTTATTGATAGTTTCATCAGTTTTATCTTTGATAAACCTAATACATCTATCAAGCATATTCTAATAGTATCTCTCACAGCAATAACAGTTTTTTCATATTCAGTTTTTTTTTGGAGATGGTATTTTAGAAGAATATCTACTAATCAAAAGGGTTTTATTAAGCATTTATTTAACAACTCCGCTACAATAAAAACAAGACGAGATAAATGTATATCCTTTTGCAAGTCTCTGAATGAAACAAATGAATTAACAAAGGCTCACCTTCTTAATGTTGTTGCAGAGACAGACGATGCTGCGGTAGGTGTTATCAACAATGCCCAATCAGTTGACACAAGTATGAATGAGTTGATTAGGAGGCTTAATGATTTAAAGGTTCATAGTGAAGAATTTGCTAAAGAGACACACCTTACGATGGACCATAATGAAACAGCTATTAATGAATTAAGGGGTTATATAAACAAAAGGATTGAGGAACTCGAAAAAGATAAAAATATCGTAAATTTACTCAAGCAAGATGCAGATTCTATGACAAAACTTGTGCAATTACTCAAAGACATCTCTGATCAGACAAACCTACTTGCCCTTAATGCAGCAATTGAGGCAGCAAGAGCAGGTGAACAGGGGAGGGGCTTTGCAGTAGTGGCAGATGAGGTGAGAAAGCTCTCTATGCAGTCTGAAAATGCAGCATCACAAGTTGGTCACGCAATTATCAAGATGGCAAAGAGCATAGAAAAGCAGTTTGCCGAGAAATTAGACGAACAGATGCATAAAGAAGAGGAGGGCATTTTAAGAAGACTTGAGATGCAGTTGACAGCCCTTGCAGATAGTTACAGGCTGTTAAATCACTTAAATGAACAGATATTCCAACAGGTTGGTGAAAGTGCTGAAGAGGTCTCTTCAAAGATCTTAAATATGCTTGCAAATGTCCAATTCCAGGACATAACAAGACAACAGATAGAGCAGGTGATCAAATGCCTTGAGGGGATTAATAATTATTTGAAACAACTGAAGGAGTGCATAACTGTAACTGATTATTGTCCTGACAAATGCAAAATACCTGATTTTGATGTAAATGAGATAATAAAACACTATGTAATGCAGAAACAAAGGGACATACATGACTCAGTTATAAACGATAGAATAGTTGAAAAAGGTGGCAAGGCAAAGAAGTCTTCTGATAATATTGAGTTTTTTTAAATAAGGGGATAAGATGGCAAAGACAATTATGATAATTGATGATTCTGCAACATTAAGACAAGTAGTATCTGTAACATTAAAAAAAGCAGGTTATGATGTTATTGAGGCAACTGATGGAAAAGATGCACTATATAAGCTCACAGGTCAAAAGGTAAATCTTATAATTTGTGATGTTAACATGCCAAATATGGATGGTATAACCTTCTTAAAAGAGCTTAAAAACAAACCTAACTATAAGTTCACACCAGTAATAATGCTCACCACAGAATCTCAAGAGGCAAAGAAACAGGAAGGTAGGGCAGCAGGTGCAAAGGCATGGGTAGTAAAGCCTTTCAAGCCTGAGCAGATGCTTTCAGCAATTGAAAAGCTAATATTACCTTAAAACAATGTCTCTGCTCTCTGTTATAAGAGAAAGGCGTCAAGCCCATAGACAAAGGGCTATAAAAGGTATTGACAGGCTTGTATCCCTCTTAAAAGATAGCTTTGTCTTTGATGAATTATATCTATGTGGCTCAATATTAAAAGAGGGTTTTCACAGACATTCAGATATTGACTTGGTCATAAAAGGCTTGAGTGCAGAGGATTTCTTTAAAGCCTATGCCTTGTTAATCAGGGAGAGTGATTTTCAGATAGATTTAAAACCCTTTGAAGACCTTACTAATGATTTTAAGGACTATGTAATCACAAGGGGTGTAAGGATTGGATAGAATAATATTATTGACATTAAAGGCTGAGATTGTAAAAGAGTTGGAAAACCTTGAAAGGCTCTCCGATGAATTAGGTGCCATAAAGTCAAAAAATACCCCTGTGTATTTAAGGAGTAAAGGTTCAATCTTACATGATTTTTATAATTGCTGTGAAAGGATTTTTAAAAAGGTCGCCTTTGAAATGAATGGTTCTCTTGATGAGTCTGATAGATGGCATAAGGCGCTTCTTTATAAAATGACTATTAATATTGATGGGATTCGACCTGCCTTAATATCTAACAGTTTAGCAGGACAACTTTATGATTATCTCTCTTTTAGGCATCTCTTTAGAAATATCTATGGCTTTGAGTTGAAGAAAGACAAGATTGATTTCTTAATTAAAAAACACAGGCAGGTTACAAATGATTTTATAATTGAATTAAAAGAATTTTTGCTTTTTTTAGATAATCAAATACAAAAGGAAGGTTAACTGATGGTTCAAATTGAAAAAAAATCTGACAAGGTGATAGTAACTATAGATGGAGAGATGAATATATTTAATGCCCAAGAGATTACTAATTCTCTTAAAAATCCTGATATATTTAGTCTTTCAACTTTAGAGATTGATTTGTCAATGGTATCGGAGATTGACTCATCAGGTTTTCAGATTATTGTAGCACTTAAGAAACAATGCGAGTCCGAAGGCAAGGGCTTTGTTATCAAAGATAAAAGTGACGCTGTCAATACCTTGATGGAATTATATAGGGTTTCAGAATATTTATTGCCTCATGGAGGAGGAAACTAATGGATCTTGATCTTGATATAACCCGTAAGGTTTTTATTTCTGAAAGTGCAGATTCACTTCAGGAGATGGAAAGTGCCCTTTTAGTGCTTGAGGGTAATCCTCAAGATGAAGCAACGATTAATGCACTCTTTAGGGCAGCTCACACTATAAAAGGTTCAGCAGGTATCATTGGACTTGACATGGTTGAAAAATTCACCCACAAGGTAGAGAGTGTCCTTGAAAAGGTAAGGCAGGGAGAGTTAAAGATTGATAATGAACTCATTGATTTGCTGCTTAAATGTAGAGACCATATCACATCACTCATTGAACTACCCGAAAGGAGTGAGACAGGTCCTTCATCTATAGAGTTTGAAAAGGTTCTTACAGTTCAGCTTGAAAGGTATCTTGGCTTAAAACCACAAGAAAAGCCAATAGAAATAACTCAAGTAGATGACAAAGCCGATTTGCCTACACAGCAATTACAATGCATTGGTGCTGATACATGGCATATATCACTTCGGTTTGGCAAGGATGTCTTAAGAAGTGGGATGGATCCTCTATCTTTTATCAATTATTTGACGAGAATGGGAGAGATTATCTATATCACTACCCTTACAGAGAAGATTCCTATGATAAGTGAGATTGACCCTGAGAGTTGTTATCTTGGTTTTGAGATTGACTTTAAGTGTGATTTTTTAAAAAAGGATATCGAAGATGTCTTTGAGTTTGTTCGTGAAGATTGTGATATACATATATTACCACCTCATAGCAAAATTGAAGATTATGTAAAATTTATAAATAACCTGCCTGAAGACCCTTTAAGGCTTGGTGAATTACTTGTTAAAGGAGGTGCACTCACAGAGGCAGAACTCGAAGAGGCTTTAAAATTACAGTCAAGGTCGGAGGACAAAGAGGCACATAAGTTAGTCCCCTTAGGTGAGATCCTTGTCAAGGAAAGGATGGTTCATCCTGAGGTAGTCTCCGCTGCCGTTGAGAAACAAAAGAAGGCTATTGAGGTAAAGTCTCATGAGGCAAGCACACTTAAGATTGATGCAAACAAGCTTGATATGCTCATCAATACGGTTGGTGAATTGGTCATTGCCTATGCAAATGTAGCCCAACATTCAAATAGGATTAAAGATTCAGGTCTTTTTGAGTCTGTATCTGTAATGTCTCGACTTGTTGAAGACATCAGGGACAATGCAATGACCATCAGGATGGTGCCTATAGCAGAAACTTTTAATAAATTTAACAGGATTGTCAGGGATATCAGCAAAGATTTTGGCAAGGAGATTGATTTGGTCATAAATGGTGGTGATACAGAGCTGGACAAGACTGTCATAGAAAAGATTGGTGACCCTTTAATGCATCTTGTTAGAAATGCTGCTGACCATGGAATCGAAATCCCAGAAGTAAGAGAATCTATAGGAAAACCAAGGCGTGGCACCATATTGCTCAATGCTTACCATGACGCAGGGAGTATTGTAATAGAGGTTGTTGATGACGGCAAGGGGCTTGCAAAGGATAAGATTTTACAGAAGGCCATTGATAGGGGATTAATCACCCAAGGGGTAAATCTCTCTGAAAGTGAGATATTTCGCCTTGTCTTTGAGCCTGGTTTTTCTACTGCTGAGAAGGTCACAAAGTTCTCAGGCAGGGGTGTGGGCATGGATGTAGTAAGAAAGAATATTGAGGCACTTCGCGGCAATGTTGGTATGAAGAGTCAAGAGGGCAAGGGGACTACAGTCCAGATAAGATTACCACTTACATTGGCAATTATTGATGGATTTATGGTTGGTGTAGGTGATTCAAGGTATGTAATACCTCTTGATATGATAGTTGAGTGTGTTGAGCTTTCTGATTCTGCAAGAAATGAAGCCCTCACCAAGAAATATATTAATTTAAGGGGTGAGGTATTACCGTTTATAAGGTTAAGAGACTTCTTCAATGAAAGGAAGATTGATTTAAAGTTTGAAAACATCGTAATAGTTCAATATGGTGGAAATAAGACAGGACTTATTGTGGATGAACTCTTTGGGGAGGTTCAGGCAGTAATCAAGTCGCTCAGCAAGATATTTAGGCAGATTGAAGGCATTTCAGGTGCCACTATTCTTGGTGATGGCACAGTGGCGTTAATCATAGATGTGCCACACTTGGTTCATTCCTTTGAGAAGGAAGAATTAGGCAAAAAATAGCAATCTATGGTTAGTAGGTTTTCAAGAGCAGGCATCTTTTCAGAGTTAAATAAAGACATTACCATGATTCAAGAATATGCAGACTTTTGGTATCACTGATGGGGAATTTGATATAGATTTAGGAGATTACATTTTTCAAAAGTGAACAAAATGACCTATGAAGATGTAAGGTAAGAGATTATAACACAGGTTTTTAGTAAGAGATGGAAAAGTTTATAATCCTTATGAAGAGATAGCGCTTAAGCAGATTAATCAAAAGGACTGTCATTTGACTTATAGGCATAAAAAGGTATTTTTATCGGGGATAAATTTTGATAGCACATATATCTGACTGGGAATTGGAAATAAAGAACAAATCCTTTGTTGAGGCCTAATTGGCATTTACATATTTCTTTAGAGATATTCAGGTCATAGATTTAGCCGTAAAGTATCTATTACAAGATTTTAAGGGTTCTCTAAAGATTTGGGATGCCGGTTGTGCAATGGGGCAGGAGACATATACGATTGCAATTGTATTAGCTGAAAAACTCGGTTATTTTGGTTACAAAAATAATTTACGCAACCGATAAGGAGGAAAGCCCAGACTTTGGTGATATAGTAAAGTCTGGGGAATACAAAAGAGAAGACCTTGAAAGAGTAGATAGGGAGATCTTTGATAAGTATTTTGCACCTTCTCAAAGAAATGGCTATTACAAGGTAATTGATGCCATAAGAGAGAGGACAATTTATCAAAAGCATGACCTCTTAAGCTTTCAACCCATAAGCAATAACTTTAATTTTAATCTGATAATATGTAAAAATGTCCCTCTTCATTTACAACGACTTGAAAGGGTGGAGGTCATAAAGATGTTTCAAAAATCTTTTGTAACAGGTGGTATATTTGCCACAGAGCAGACCCAAAAGATACCCCCTGAACTCTCTCACCTCTTTGAACAGGTTTCAGGTGAGGGACAAGTATTTAGGAGACGATGATAAAAAGAGGATTTAAATAGCAAAAAATGAGGATCATATGTCTAAACAAGAGCAAGAAGATATATTCAGCTAATCCTTATCTCATACTTGGAGATTGGAATACCCTTGACGATGTGAACACACTAATAGATGTGGGCACTGATGACACAATAATTGAAGAGATAGAGCAGATAAACACAGGCGTAGGCAAAAAGAGAATAGATCAAGTGATACTTTTGATCACACAGGTGGATTGATGGCTATCAAGCAGAGATATAATCCCACTGTATTTGCTTATGTGGAGGCTCAAGGTATTGATGAAATACTAAAAAATGGTCAAAGTATAAGAGTTGGTGACAGGTATTTTGAGGTTATTCATTGCCCTGTTCATTCAAGTGATTCAATCTGTCTTTATGTAAGAGCGAAGGTGTGTTATTTAGTGGAGACACACCCATAAGGGGCTTAAGTCAAGATGTTACTTATGATGAAGTCTTTTGTGAGTTTTTGGATAATTTAAATTTAAAGGTAATTTATTCAGGTCATGACAAACCATTAATCGAAAATGTTAAGGAGGTGTTGCTGGAATCGTTTAGACTTGTAAGTGGTAAGAATAGATTACAGGTATTTCATTAATTAATCTAAAGTAATAAGGAGGCAATATGTTTAAGAACATGAAGATTGGTACGAGGTTAGGGCTTGGTTTTGGTTTAGTGATATTATCACTGGTCATTATCTCACTACTTGCAGTAACAAGGCTTGCTAATATTGGAGAGACCATTGACAAAATTGTCAATGACAGATTTCCAAAGGTCGTCTGGGCAAATGATATTATTGATAATCTAAATATTATCGCAAGGGCTATGAGAAACATGGTATTGGTTGATAGTGAAAGTGAGATGAAGGCTGAGGAGAAGAGAATTGAGGATGCAAGAAGTATTATTGTTGATAGACTTGAAAAACTAAAAAAGACTATTCATTCTGAAGAAGATAAAAAAAGACTTGCTGCCATTGAAGAGATAAGGGCTCAGTTTATACCTTTACAAAGAGAGGCTGCATCTCTTGCATTACAACATAAAAACAAAGAAGCTACAACATTGCTATTAGGTAAGCTTAGGTCAGTGCAGACAGAATACTTTAAGAGAGTCGTTGATTTAATAGACTATCAAACCAAACTCATGCAAGAAGAAGGCAAAAAGGCAGAAGAACTTTATCGTACAACAATAAATTTTATTATCATAATTGCAGTTATTTCTATATTACTTGCTATAGGTTTTGCCTTCTGGATTGTAAGGAGCATTAAAAAACCAATTAGCGAGTGTATGGATGCTGCAAAGCAGATTGCATCTGGTAATATGAATGTAACCCTTGATGACAGCAGAAAGGATGAGACAGGGCAATTAATGGCAGAGATGAAACAGATGGTGGGTGCAATTAATGCACTTGTAGCTGATGCAAATATGTTAGCTAAGGCGGCTGTTGAGGGCAGACTTGCAACAAGGGCAGATGCATCTAAACATCATGGAGAGTTTTATAATGTAGTCAAAGGAGTAAATGACACCCTTGATGCTGTGATTGGACCTCTAAATGTTGCCGCTGATTATGTTGATAAGATAAGTAAGGGTATTATGCCGCCAACTATTACGAAAGAATATGCAGGTGATTTTAATACAATTAAAAATAATCTGAACTTTTTAATTGATGCAACTAAGAAGATAATAGATGGTGCAAAAGAGGTTGCAAATGGAAATCTAATGATTGATTTAAAGGAAAGGTCAGGAGATGATGAGCTAATCAGATCTTTGATGGATATGGTTAAGAAGATAAGGGAAATCGTTGGAGAGGTAAAGACTGCAGCGGACAATGTAGCAACAGGTAGTAATGAATTAAATAGTAGCGCTCAGACTATATCTCAAGGTGCAACTGAGCAGGCTGCATCAGTAGAAGAGACATCATCATCAATGGAGCAGATGAGTAGTAACATTAAACAAAACGCTGATAATGCCTTACAGACAGAAAAGATTGCCTTAAAGGCTGCGGAGGATGCAAAAGAGAGCGGACAGGCGGTTAATGAGGCTGTCAGTGCCATGAAAGAGATTGCAGGAAAGATAAGTATAATTGAAGAGATAGCAAGGCAGACAAATCTATTGGCACTTAACGCAGCAATTGAGGCAGCTCGAGCAGGTGAACATGGTAAGGGCTTTGCAGTTGTTGCATCAGAGGTTAGAAAGCTTGCAGAGAGGTCACAAGCTGCTGCAGGTGAGATAAGTCAACTCTCTGCCACAAGCACACAGGTTGCTGAAAGGGCAGGTGAGATGCTTAAGAAGTTAGTCCCAGACATTCAAAAGACCGCTGAATTAGTACAGGAGATAAGCAGTGCAAGCAACGAGCAGAAGGCTGGTGCAGAACAGATAAATAGGGCAATACAGCAATTAGATCAGGTAGTACAGCAGAATGCTGGGGCAGCAGAGGAACTTGCATCAACTGCAGAAGAGTTGTCATCACAGGCGGAGCAGTTACAGGACAGCATAGGGTTTTTCAGGCTTGATGATAGTGTGACAGGTGGAGGCAGGGGAGCAAGGGTGAAGAGGCAGAAGACATTAACAGGAAGATTAGAGCAGATAACCCACAATACACCAAACAGGACACCTGTTGTTAAAAAGACAGATGTAAAAACGAAAGGTACTATTATAAATCTGGGTGAAGACAAGGGCGATGCTGAAGATAGAGAATTTGAGAAGTATTAGAAGCTTAGCGCCTTTCTATCAGACATTTTGTTGGGATTAAAAATTATTTTTATAGGTAATTTCAAAGGTTTTATGAAATTTTGACTTGATACATTTTTAGATAAAGCACCTTTGAGGGGAGATATGTTCAAACTCCCCTCATTTTAGCATTTTAAAAGAAGGTGATTTTGAAGATAGTTTTAATAAAATAATCCTGGCTTATAAAGGAGGTTACTATGGCAGTAGCAGGGATAACGGAGACAACGCAATACTTAACATTTAAGTTAGAAGATGAGATTTTTGCAGTAGATATAAACAAGATAAGAGAAGTATTAGATTATACAAATATCACAAAGGTGCCGAAGACACCAGAGTTTATGAGGGGTGTTATAAACTTAAGGGGTAGTGTGGTGCCTGTGGTTGATATTAAACTTAAGTTTGGAATGTCAAAGACCGAAAGAACTGTGAATACTTGCATAATTATAGTAGAGGTGTTATTTGAAGGAGAGACAACAGTTATAGGGGCTTTGGCTGATTCAGTGCAAGAGGTTCTTGACATAGAGCCAGACCATCTTGAGCCTGCACCGAGAATAGGAACAAGGCTAAATACAGAATTTATAAAGGCAATGGGCAAAAAGGGAGATAACCAATTTATCATTATACTTGATATTGATAAGGTTTTTGCAGAAGAGGATATGGCAGTAATAAAACAAAGCACAGAGGCTCAATAGACACGATTATTTTTAAATAAAAGGTCTCCTTTTAGAGAGAGACCTATAGGATTTTGCACAATTACAGTCTTTTTAAATAAAAAATGAGGAGGAACAAAATGAACACCGTTGTCTTAAGACCAGTTTTAGTTGATTTTATTATCAAAGGAAGGGAATCATATAATCACATTATCATTGCTTTTTTAGGTAGTATGTTGATTGCCCTTTCGGCGCAAATCGCCATACCTTTACCATTTACTCCAGTTCCTATTACAGGACAAACCTTAGGGGTGTTGGTTGTAGGCACTATGCTTGGTGCCAAAAGAGGCGCCTTAAGTGCGATTTTTTATATAATCGAAGCCGTAATGGGGCTCCCTGTATTTGCTGGATTTAAGGGAGGGTTCCATCATTTATTAGGTCCAACAGGTGGATATATAATTGGATTTGTACCTGCAGCCTATATTGTGGGTTATTTTGCCCAAAGGGGTTGGGATAGAAATCCATTAAAGGCAGTTATGTCAATATTAGCTGGCAATTTGGTCATTTATATTTTTGGATTATCGGTTTTATCTATTTATGTGGGTAGGGAATCCCTTTTGCAGTTGGGATTTTATCCCTTTGTGGTGGGGGATTTGATTAAGATTACCTTGTTTGCCTTGTCAATTCCTCTAATTTGGAAAGGTATAAATAATAGATAATGGCTGTCAAAAAGGGATTAGAACTTGATATTGATGATAATATTCCAAAATCTTTCTATACAGGTTATACTCTTACAGAAAAAGACTTTAAAAGATTAAGCGATTTTATAGAGTCAAATCTTGGTGTCAAGATGCCTCCTGCTAAGAAGACGCTCCTGGAGTCAAGGTTACAAAAGCGAGTAAGGGCGCTTCATTTAAATTCGTTTTCAGATTATTGTGATTATGTTTTCAGTCCTGAAGGGATGAAAGATGAACTCATACACATGATTGATCTTGTTACGACACACAAGACTGAATTCTTTAGGGAGGCTGAACAATTTGACTTTTTAATAAGATCAGCGTTGCCAGATTTGGTAATAAATTACCATAGCGGTATTAAAGAGCCTTTTGTCATATGGAGTGCGGGGTGTTCTACTGGCGAAGAGCCTTATACGATTGCTATGGTTTTAAATGAGTTCAAAGAAAGGTGTCAGGGAAAGGGCTTTGATTTCCTTATTATTGCCTCAGATATATCTCAAAGGGTTCTTGAAATAGGCAAAAGAGGTATATATGAGGATGATAAGATTGGTGGAATACCCATAGATTTGAGAAAAAAATATCTACTAAAGAGCAAGGATAGGTCGAGAGGACTTGTCAGATTTGTGCCTGAATTAAGGTCAAAGATAAGATTTAGGGTTTTAAATTTTATGGATACAGACTTTTGTTTTCGTGAACCCCTTGATATTATATTTTGTAGGAATGTCGTTATATATTTTGACAAAGAAACTCAAGAGAGACTTTTTATGAGATTTTATAATTGTCTAAAAGAAGGTGGTTTTTTGTTCATTGGTCATTCAGAGACGATGAGTGGTATGAATTTGCCATATACAAGGGTCTCAAACTCAGTATATAGGAAGTTATAAATGAGCAAGATAAAGGTATTAATAGTTGATGATTCTGCCGTAGTAAGGCAGACACTTCAAAGTATTATAAATTCTGATCCTCATTTGGAGGTGCTTGATACTGCCTCTGATCCTTTTTTAGCTGTTCAAAAGATTCAAAACGAAGTCCCTGATGTTATTACCCTTGATATTGAAATGCCAAAGATGGATGGTCTGACATTTTTACATAAGATAATGAGTCAGCATCCAATACCTGTAATAATAATTTCAAGTCTTGCAGAACAAGGCTCAGACACAGCCCTAAAGGCACTTGAGTATGGTGCAGTTGATATTATTCAAAAGCCAAAGCTTGGCACAAAACAGTTTTTTGAAGAGTCAAGGATTATCATCTGTGATGCTATAAAGGCTGCTGCAAAGGCTAAATTAAAGCTTGTTCCTTCCAAGATGCTTACGCCTCAACCCAAACTTACCGCTGATGCAGTTATAAGCAAGGTCAAATCAAAGGCAATGATTCAGACTACAGAAAAGGTTATTGTGGTAGGTGCATCAACAGGGGGCACAGAGGCACTAAAGGTCTTCCTTGAAGCCTTTCCTATGGATGCACCAGGTATTGTGATAGTTCAGCACATGCCAGAGAAGTTTACCGCTGCCTTTGCAAATAGGCTTGACCAAACTTGTAAGATTTCTGTAAAAGAGGCAGAAGATAATGACACTGTCTTAAGGGGAAGGGCATTGATTGCACCTGGCAATAGGCATATGCTACTTAAGAGAAGTGGAGCAAGGTATTATGTGGAGGTTAAAGATGGTCCATTAGTCAGCAGGCATAGACCATCGGTAGATGTTTTGTTTAGATCTGCAGCCCAGTATGCAGGTAAGAATGCAGTTGGTGTAATACTCACAGGTATGGGTGATGATGGTGCAAGGGGGATGCTGGAGATGAAGGAATCTGGCGCTTGCAATATTGCGCAAGATGAAGACAGTTGTGTAGTCTTTGGCATGCCTAAAGAGGCTATCAAAAGAGGGGCTGTTGATAAGGTACTGCCACTTGAAAAAATTGCCCAAGAGGTGCTTCGTAGTTGTTCACAGTGAATATAATAAAAGGGGTATCAGAGGGAAAGTAATAACTTTAAAATGGCGATAGGAAGGGTTGTTTCAGGCTTTTTATAATCGACAAACTTTATTTAATTTTGCTTTTTATTCATTATAATGAAATGCCTTATGACAAAGCCCGAGGAACTTTTTTATAAGGTATCGTATAAAAATCCTTCACAGCCCTTCCTATCTTACTTGCTGATTTTATTAAGCTTTTTAGTTCTATCGCCTATTTTGGGGTAAATTTTTAGAACAATGAAGACAGTTTTTTGTTCTTAAATAAATATAATGGTTGTGTTCACTGTGGTAGTTTATTGCCATATTATTCGCTATAACGGGAGGTTATAAATGAGGAAGTACAAAATTTTTTCACCTATGACTTTTGTCGCATTATTCATCTTTAGTATTATTGCTGTAATAGTCACAGGTTTTTATTCTGACTGGTTGTTTTTTATAGAGACAGGGTATGTGGATGTATTTATAAAAACTCTTTCATATAAAGCCTTGTCTGGTTTTATCTTTGGTATTGTTTTCCTCGTTTTTGCCCTCTTTAATCTATTCATTGCAAGGACTATACAGTTTCCTGAAAGGGCTTCTTTGAGTATTGATGGGATGGTGTTGCCTATTAAAATTGAAGGCCTTGAGAAGTTAATTATGCCACTTTCTTATATTGTTATCATTATTATCACATTACTAACAGGCCAATGGGGTGCATTGAGATGGGAAGAGTTGCTCCTTTTCATTAATACTGTTGAAATGAAGACATTAGATCCAATATTTCAAAAAGACCTTGGCTTTTATTTATTTGAATTATCCTTTATGGATTCCTTGAGGGGTTTTCTTAGTTTTACATTTTTATCAACCCTTGCAATCATTGCAATTAATTATCTTCTAAGGGGTGGTATAGTTTTTACAGGGACATTCTTTTTGATAAATAAGAGAGTCAAGACCCATGTCCTAATACTTGCAGGTATGTTTATCTGCGTATTAGGTCTTGGTTTTTACATTAATTCCTTTAAACTCCTTTATTCAACATCAACGGTTGTCTCTGGGGCAGGATATACTGATATTAATGCAAGGCTTATAGCCCTTCGGGCACTTGCTTTTATGACACCTATATCAGCGGTCATATTTATTGTGGCAGCTTTGAGAGGGGCTTTTAAGATTGCAATGATGCCAATTCTTGTTACCGCAGTAATATATATTGCTGGATTGATAGCCTATCCCATGTTGCTTCAAAAGTTAAAGGTCTCTCCAAATGAACTTGCCCTTGAGATGCCATATATTCAACACAGCATAAACTTTACCCGAAAGGGTTTTGACCTTGACAGAATAGAGGTTATTCCCTTTGATGTGGACTATAATCTTACAGCAAGAGACATTGAGAAAAACGAGGCAACTATTAAGAACATTCGCCTCTGGGATCATTCGCCACTTTTAAGAACCTATAGCCAGCTTCAGCAGATAAGGACTTATTACAGATTTGCCGATGTTGACAATGATAGATATACCATCAATGGTGAATATATTCAGGTTATGCTTTCACCACGCGAGTTGTCTTATAACGACTTGCCAAGCAAGTCATGGATTAACGAAAGGCTTATTTTTACTCATGGAAATGGCATTACTATGGGACCGGTTAGCAGGATCAGCAAAGAAGGATTACCTGAATTTATCATCAAAGACATACCCCCTGTAAGCACAGCAGATATAAAGGTGACGAGGCCAGAGATTTATTATGGTGAGATGTCAAACGATTATGTGATTGTCAAAACAAAGGTGCCAGAGTTTAGTTATCCTACTTCTACTGACAATGTCTATACCTCTTACAAGGGGATAGGTGGAGTGCCCATTGATTCAATATTAAGAAGGGTATTATTTTCTATAAGATTTGCCACAGAGAAGATATTACTTTCAACAGATATTACCAGTGAGAGTAGGATTCTCTATAACAGAAATATATCGCAAAGGGTGAAAAAATTAGCACCCTTTTTAATCTTTGATAAGGACCCCTATCTCGTTGTTACAAAGGAAGGACACCTTGTCTGGATTATTGATGCCTATACAGTTACAGACAGATTCCCCTATTCAAAGCTGATAAATAGAAACATAAACTATATCAGAAACTCTGTAAAGACAACTGTTGATGCCTATAATGGCTCTGTCAAATTTTACATAAGTGACAATAGTGATTCTCTTATAAGGGTTTATTCAAAGATATTCCCTCAACTCTTTAAATCACTAAAAGACATGCCTGATGATCTTAGAAGCCATATCAGATACCCACAGATGATGTTACAGGTGCAGGCACAGATGCTCTCAGCCTATCACATGACTGACCCAAAGGTTTTTTATAACAAGGAAAACCTCTGGGAGATACCAACCTTTGCAGATAAGCCTATGGAGCCTTACTACACGATTATGAAATTGCCGGGTGGCAAAAAAGAAGAATATATTTTGTTGCTTCCTTATGTCCCTGCAAAGAGGGATAACTTAGCCGCATGGCTTGCTGCAAGGTGTGATGGTGAAAATTATGGAAAGATTATAGTATATACCTTCCCAAGAGACAGACTTATCTATGGACCCAAACAGGTTGATGCAAGGATAAATCAGGACTCTTACATTTCTCAACAACTCACCCTCTGGGGGCAAAGGGGTTCTCAAGTTATAAGGGGTAGTCTCCTTGTAATTCCTATTGAAAAATCACTACTTTACGTGCAACCCCTTTATCTTTCTGCATCTGATAAAGTTGGTTTGCCTGAACTAAGAAGGGTCATTGTTTCATATGAAAATGAAGTGGTTATGGAAGAAAACCTTGAAAGTGCCCTTCAAAGACTTTTTGGTTCAAAAAAATCAGTGAAGGTTGATGACAAAAAGGCACCTGATAAGATCCCTGCAGGGACTAATCTCTCAAGGGAGGCATTAAAGAGCTTTGAAAGGGCTATTGAGATGCAGAGACAGGGTAATTGGGCAAAGTATGGTGAAGAACTTAAGCGATTAGAAGACATACTAAGAGAGATGTCAAGACAGTAGTTGAAGTCCTAAATTGACGATTGTGAATACAGAAGTCCTTTTAAAGCTTAGCTCTTTAGTTAATGAACAATTAGGTCTTTATTATCAAGAAAATCGTATAAAAGAATTTGAGCAGAGACTAAAGGCCTTCATGAAAGAAAAGGGTATAAAGGACTATGACAGACTTCTTCTTCTACTCTCTGAAAGATCTCTTGACAGAAACGATTTGACAACATTAGCTCAATATCTAACAGTAGGAGAGACCTTTTTCATGAGGGATATGAAATCCTTTCAGATACTTCAAGATAATATAATTCCAGAGATAGTCAGAGACAAAAAAAATTTATCCCATAAAGAAATAAATATTCTAAGTGCTGGTTGTTCTACAGGTGAGGAACCATATTCTATTGCAATAATTATTGACAAGTTAAGCTCTATCCTTAAAGGTTGGGATATAAAAATCATGGCTTTCGATATTAATTCGGCTTCCCTTGATAAAGCCAAATCAGGCATTTATAAAGAATGGTCTTTTAGGGGGGCACCAGAGTGGTTAAAGAAGGAACATTTTGTAGAAATAAAGAAAGGTCTCTATGAAATTTCTCCAAAATTAAAGAGGTTTGTTGAGTTTTATCAATTTAACCTTGCATCAGAAAGTGATAGGCAGTCAAAAAAATTATGCCTCTATGATGTGATTTTTTGTAGAAATGTCATAATGTATTTTAACGAAGCACTTAGGACAAAGGTGTTGGATTTTCTCACTAATCTACTATTTGTCAATGGATGGCTTATAACATCACCAGTAGATATGCAGGCATATAGCAATTCATATCTAAATCCAATAAGTTTTGATGGCTATGTGGTCTTTAAAAAACAGCCCAAGTTATTAAAAGTAGATACAAAATCAGTTAATTCAACTACTTCAGATAAAATTGATAATTTATTGGATCAGTTTGATTTAAAATCTTATAAACTTAATCAGTCTGTTGATATTACTAAAGAAGTAAAGAGATATGAGAGAGTATCAAAAAAATCAAAGGGTACCCACACAAAAAACATTCCCGTTGAGTCTTCTAATGGAGAAAAGGATGGTTTATTAAGTAATCTCTTAAAAAAGGCACAGGATAAGGCAAACTCAGGGCTTTTAGATGAAGCCCTTGCAATTTTAAATAAGGCAATTAATATTAACAAACTTGATTTAAAAGCCTACTTTTTAAAGGCTGTTATCTTAGAAGAAAGTGGTAATTTGCTGGGCGCTTTAGAGACCTGGAGAAATGTTTTATATATCAAAAATGATTTAGTCTCTGTAAGATTTAGACTTGCTAATTTATTATTGAGGTCTCATAAAAAAGAAGAGGCTTTAAAGGAGTTTCAAAATGTTATTGACTCTCTTGCCATGACAGACAAAGAACAGGTTATTGAAGACTTAGAGATGAATGTAGGAAGGATACTTGAATTATCTCATTCACATATAAAGGAGATAAAGATTAAATGAAAAAAGAGGACATATTAAGAAAGAGGGCACAATTAATTAGCAGGGAAAGGACAATAAAGGATGACAGTAGAAAGGAGATAGAGGTGCTTGATTTTGTCCTTTGTGGTGAAAGATATGCCTTTGAGACAAAATTTATAAAGGAGGTTTTTGTCACTTATGATGTCATTAAGGTTCCATCTTCTCCAGCTTTTCTTTTTGGTGTAGTTAATTATAGGGGGCTTATATTGCCTATTATTGATTTAAGAGTAATCTTTGGCATATCTTGTAGAGATAATGATGAAAAAAGTAAATTAATAATAATCTCTTGCGATGAGTTTGTAACTTCTATTATAGTTGATAAAATAGGATTAGTCCAAAAAATAAAGGAAGATTCTATTGATACAAACATCCCAACTCTAAGTTCCTATCCAGAGGGATATGTGAGAGGTATTTCAAAGGGGAATATAGTTATCTTAGAGGCAAAGGCCTTTATTGATGACAAAAGTCTGATTATTAATGAATCGGTATGACTTAAGGTGTTTCAGATTTTTAAAGTTCCCTTATTTTGCCACAATAAAAAGATATAGACCACATAAATGGCGAGTAATAAAAATCCCTTTTTCCTGCTTATAAATCCATCTTTATATGGATAAGTAATAAGGATTGTAACAACCCCAAAAATCAGGGTTATTAATACCTCATTCCAATTAAATACTATAGGAGAGATAAGCGCTGAGACAGATACAATAAAGCCACCATTGAAAATGTTACTGCCAAGGATTGTTCCAAGTCCTACCTCATCATGTCCCTTTAATTTGGCAATTACAGTGGTGGCAAGTTCAGGTGTTGATGTACCGATTGCAACAATTATAGCCCCAACTATGAATTTGTCAATACCTAAGGAAATGGCTATTGCACCTGCACCAGTTACTATGAATTTACCAGATACAAACAAGATGGCCAATCCTGAAAGGGTAATCATCAATACCTTGATAATGTTGTGTTCACCAATGATTTTATCTGTCAAATCTCTTTGTTTTTTTGCCTCAATAACAGTCAAGGTTAACCATATTACGAAGTAAAGGAGTATTAACACTGCCTCTATCCTTGATAAGACTCCATCATAGGCAAAAAAAGCAGTAATTATTGGGATTAACAATGCAGAAGGGAAATCTCTCTTTATACTTTCACGATTTGATTGGATTCCAGATATACAGAGCGTAATGCCAAGTATCAGGGCAACATTTAATAAATTACTACCAAGTGCATCACCGAGTGCTATATCTGATTGGTTAGTAAGGCCTGAATTTATAGCTACAGAAAGCTCTGGACTTGATGTGCCAAAGGCAGCCACAGTGGCTCCAATTATACCTGGCGAAATCCTTGCCCAATGGGCAATCCCCACAGAGCCACGAACAAAGAATTCCCCACCAATACAAGCCAAAATAAAACCAAGTAACAAATAAGCAAAATCAGTAATCATTATATTTATACCTTAATTTTTTCATTAATAACTCTTTAAGGGTTCACTGTCTTTTCTTGAAAACCCTTGCATTCCTCACCAGATGTAGTAAAGACCTCTTTGCATGGCAGTTTTTTCGACTTAAAACCCATTAGTTTGCAACCATAAGGAAAGTTTGCATCGTAGGTTATAAAAAAATATATACATTTAAAACAATCAATCTTTGTCATTTAATCTTCTCATGATACCTTAAAATAATAGCTTAAAATAGCGATAGGAAGGGCTGTTTCAGGCTTTTTATAATCGACAGATTTTATTTAATTTTGCATTATTCATTATAATGCAATGCCTTATGACAAAGCCCTGGAACTTTTTTTTATAAGGTGTTGTATAAAAATCCTTCACCAGTCCTTCCTATCTTACTTGCTGAATTTATTAAGCTTTTAGTTCTATCGCTGATTTTGTGTTGATTTAATCCCATCATTTATATGATTTCTTATAAAATGAAGGGTTTGTGCCTCTGTAATAGAGTCTATACCTGACTTTAATTCTGCGGTGTCTAATTCATAGATGTAATTGCCATTTTTGTATATAAGTTGATAGTTTACCTCTGGGTTAGATATTATGAGGGTTATGATAGTCAATCCCAAATCACCAATTGGAAGCATGTCTATATGATTTTTCTTTAAATAAACAGATACCTCAGTGCCAAAGCCAACCTTAGATTTTATATCAAGTCTTCCGCCGCATTGTTCTGCAGTTTGAGCAAATAAGGGTATACCAAATCCAAAATTTCTTGCATTTTTTGTTGTAAAAAAAGGGTCAAAGATATTTTTTAGGGTCTCCTCGTCCATGCCCTTGCCATTGTCAACTATAGTAACGATAAAGTTTTCATCGTCTTCAACTATTTTTATTGACACATTTGAGGCACCTGCATTGAGGGAGTTTTCTACTATATCAAGTATGTGTAAAGATAGGTCTTCCATTATATGAGATTTTTTATAAATGTAATTTTAAATAATAAGTCGAATTTTCGCCCAACATATGGATTAAAAAAACATTTATTTTATCGTAGTTATTATAATACAATAATTTTATTTAAAAAGTATCTCTAAGGCAAAATCGGCGATAGAACTAAAAAGCTTAATAAATTCAGCAAGTAAGATAGGAAGGGCTGGTGTGGAATTTTTATACGACACCATATAAAAAAAAGTTTCTAGGGTTTTGTCATAAGGCATTGCATTATAATGAATAAAGCAAAATTAAATAAAATCTGTCGATTATAAAAAGCCTGAAACAGCCCT
>Ga0116211_1000220_pt1 | contig 33765 bp, 24 predicted proteins | sample SaghotsprinmetaG_FD_94484 | JGI IMG/M metagenome (GOLD analysis project Ga0116211, IMG submission 94484) | Hot spring microbial communities from South Africa to study Microbial Dark Matter (Phase II) - Sagole hot spring metaG | ecosystem: Environmental > Aquatic > Thermal springs > Hot (42-90C) ... | reverse complement strand
GCCGGGGGACAACGTGGTGATGGGGGTGGAGCTGATCGTGCCGGTGGCGATCGAAGAGGGGCTGCGCTTCGCCATCCGTGAGGGCGGGCGCACCGTCGGCGCTGGCGTCGTCACCAAGATCATTGAATAGCCCCGATTGGGATTGCCGATTATGGATCTTGCGTTGGTAAACCTCGCCAGGCTCCGAACCAACGATCCATAGATCTGTAGTCCCAAATAGGAACCGAGCAATGGCCGTGGCCAAAGATATAAAGGAACAGCGGGAAAATGCTATCGTCCGCACGTTCCGCGAGACACGGAGCGAGTTGCGCAAGGTTGTCTGGCCGACTCGCGAGGAGACGATCCGCCTGACAATCGTGGTGATCACTGTCTCGGTGATCATTGGCCTGATCCTGTTTGTTGGCGACTCGATCTTCCTGTTCCTCTACACCACCCTGGTCAACCTTGTGTCGTAGGCGTAGGATGATGTAGTTACTGAGGTGAAAATACGGGGAAACCGGGTTTCCCCATCCCCCTCCCTGAGGGGAGGGTTTGGGAGGGCTACGCCCTCCCAAAGATGCCTCATTTTCATCGCGGCGTTGTGCGCCATGCGCATGACCGTCTAACGTGAACCTATGGGGAAACCGGGTTTCCCCACCTGCGGTGAGCCTGTCGAACCGCACCCCTGCCGCTGGGGCGCCAGCCGCTCCCAACAGCGGTTGGGAAATGGGGAAACCGGGTTTCCCCAACCCCCTCCCTGAGGGGCGGGTTTGGGAGGGCGCAGCCCTCCTGGGAACCACCCCGCTAGCAGGGAGAGGGTGGGAGGGCGTAGCCCTCCCGACCAACTCATCTTGTCGTTGTGCGGCTCAGCCGCACGAGTGACTGAGGTGGAGCCAAGCGTGTCTGAGGAAGAAAAAACCAGAACGTCGGCCGAGAAGACCGATGATCGTCGCTGGTACGTTATCCATACCTATTCCGGCTACGAGAATAAGGTCAAGCAGAATCTGGAGCATCGCATCGACTCGATGGAGATGCACGACCAGATCTTCCGCGTGATCGTGCCGACCGAAGAGGAAATTGAGATAAAGAACGGCCAGCGCCGGACGGTCAACAAAAAGATCTACCCCGGCTACGTGCTGGTGCAGATGCGCCTGACCGACGACTCGTGGTATGTGGTGCGCAATACGCCTGGAGTGACGAGTTTTGTCGGTCACGGCAACCGGCCCACACCGCTTGAGGACGAAGAGGTGAAGACCATCCTCAAGCAGATGGAGGGTGAGGCGCCGAAGGTGCGCGTCTCGTACCAGAAGGGCCAGGCGGTGAAGATCATTGATGGCCCCTTCACCGATTTCGAGGGCGTGGTTGATGCGATTGACCACGAGCGGGGCCGCGTCCGTGTGCTGGTGTCGTTCTTCGGGCGCGAGGCGCCGGTTGAGCTGGATTTCCTCCAGGTTACGCGCCTGGTGGATTAGCTTCCGTTGCGCCCGCGCGCGGACGGTGAGGGCCGTGCTGCGGCCCTCGTCTTGTGGTGCCTGCGTACCTCGCCTGGCCGGTCCGCCCGGGGGAGGGAGGAAGTTGTTGCTTCCACTCAGAGGAGAATCACTGTGGCCAAGAAACTTGTAGGCGTTGTGAAACTGCAACTGCCGGCCGGTAAGGCAACGCCTGCTCCCCCCGTGGGGCCGGCGCTCGGCCAGTACGGCATCAATATCATGGGTTTCGTGAAGGAGTACAACGAGAAGTCGGCGTCTCAGGCCGGCAGTATCGTTCCGGTTGAAATCACGATCTATAGCGATAAGTCCTTCACGGTACGATTGCTGACCCCGCCGGCCGCCGACCTGTTGCGCAAGGCTGCCGGCGCTCAGAAAGGCTCGGGTACGCCCAATCGCACCTCGGCAGGGCAGATCACCCGTGCCCAGTTGCGCCAGATCGCCCAGCAGAAGATGCCCGATATGAACGCCCTCGACATCGAGAGCGCCGAGAAGATTATCGCTGGCACCGCCCGGAGCATGGGCATCCGCATCGTTGACTGAGGTGAAAATAGCCCGCCCGCGGGAGGGTTTGGGAGGGCTGCGCCCTCCCAGGAATCTGGCGTTGCGCGGCGCAGCCGCGCGGGCAACCAGTGTATGCGAGCGCGTGGGAGGGCCGCTGGCCCGCCAGTACCACCAGGAGAATATTCTATGGCAAAGCACGGCAAAAAGTACCGCGAAGTCGCACAAAAAGTCGATCAATCGCGCCTGTACACCCCCGATGAGGCCATCGCGCTGGTGCGAGAAACCTCGTATGTCAGGTTTGATCCTACGGTCGAGGTGCATCTGCGCCTGGGTATCGATCCACGCCACGCCGATCAGAACATCCGCACGACCGTGGCTCTGCCCCACGGCACCGGCAAGCGCGTGCGCGTGCTGGTGTTCGCCCAGGGTGATGCCGCCCAGGCCGCCCTCGATGCGGGCGCCGATTTCGCCGGCGCCGATGAGTTGATTGCTCGCATTGACAAGGAAAACTTCTTCGACTTCGATGTGGCAATTGCTACCCCCGATATGATGGGCAAGGTGGGACGCATCGGGCGCAAACTTGGCCCCCGTGGGTTGATGCCCAACCCCAAGAGTGGGACGATTGTTCCGGCTGAGGACCTGCCGCGCACGATCCGCGAAGTGAAAGGTGGCCGCGTCGAGTTCCGCAATGATAAGACCGGCCTGCTCCACGTTGCCATCGGCAAGTTGAGCTTTACCCCCGAACAACTCCACGAGAACTTCGCTGCTCTTATGGAGGCGGTTAAAGCAGCCAGGCCCAGCGGAGCCAAGGGGACGTATATTCGCAGTGTTACCCTGACCAGCACCATGGGTCCCGGCATTCCCGTCAATCCCTCCCTGGCGCAAGGAATGACGAGCTGAGGTGAAAATAGCCCGCCCGCGGGAGCGTTTGGGCGTAGGGGCGCGGCGCCGCCGCGCCCCTACCCACTCCCAGCAAACAACTCGCCGGCGGGGAGGGTTTGGGAGGGCTACGCCCTCCCAAACACAATGGTGTTCATTAGCGCCGACGGGGTGCCAGGGGTACCACAACGACGACCGGGCCCGTGGACAATATGGTATAATCTTCGCCAAGCATATATGCTACCCTAGACAGCTCGGTGGGCATCGCCCTTAATGGCCCGCAGGCCGCCAGCCGAGGTAGACCTGATAGCGATTCGGTGCGGGCGCCGGCCCGCCTGTCGTTGCGCGAGCGCCTTGCGGGCGTTCGCCGTTTCGGTCGCCGTGTCTGGGGACGCGGCGACCGTTTTTGTTGCCAGCGCATCGGGGAGAGGAGGTGAATACGTGCCAACCCAGCGCAAAATAGATCTCGTTGACGAGTTGACCGAAAAGATGCAGCGTTCGCAGATGGCGGTCGTGGCCGATTATCGCGGTTTCAGCGTGGCTGAACTGACCGACCTGCGGAGCAAGCTGCGCGAGAATGGCGCCGAGATCGTGGTGGCCAAGAATACGCTGCTACGCATCGCTGCCCGCAACACCGGTCGCGAAGGGCTGGAGCGCTTTCTCGAAGGCCCGACGGCAGTGGCCTTCGCATATGACGATGTTGCCAGAGTAGCCAGGGTGATCCTCGACGCCAGCCGCGCTACCCCTAAACCCCTGAAGGTGAAGGGTGGCGTCCTGGGCACGGCCCAGATCCAGGCTGAGGGCCTGGAGGCGGTCACGAAGCTGCCCTCGCGCGAACAGGCCCTCGCCCAGGTGGTCGGCGGCATCGCTGCGCCGGTGGCAGGCGTGGTCGGGGTCCTGAACGCGGCGATCACGAATGTGGTGCTGGTGCTCCAGGCCCGCATCGACCAGTTGCAGCCGGCAGGCGAAGGCGCGGCCTGAGCGCCCCGGATGTGGGGAGGGTGTGGGCGGGCTGCGCCCTCTCAACCATACGCCTGTTTTCATCGCGGCGTTGTGCGCCCCGCGAATTGACCTGACCTGATTACGTGTAGTGAAGGATAAGGAGAACACTCAATGGCAAGCGACAAGGTTGAGGCTATCATCGCCTCGATTGAGGGCCTGAACGTCCTCGAACTGGTCGAGTTGAAGAAGACCATGGAGGAGAAGTGGGGCGTTACCGCTGCCGCGCCGGTTATGATGGGCGCCTTCGCCGGCGCGCCGGCGGCAGCCGGGGGCGAGGGCGCCGCGGCGGCACCGCCTCCTGTAGAGGAGAAGACCGAGTTCGACGTGATCCTCCAGGAGATCGGCGCGAACAAGATCCAGGTGATCAAGGTGGTGCGCGAGTTGACCAACCTGGGCCTTAAAGAGGCCAAGGATCTGGTTGAAGGCGCCCCCAAGCCGGTCAAGGAGGGCGTCTCCAAGGAGGAGGCCGAGGCCGCCAAAGCGAAACTGGCCGAGGCTGGCGCCACGGTGGTGATCAAGTAGCCGTTCCCGCGGATTTCCGCGCAGGCCTTGCAGGTCGTGGAGACCTGTGAGGTCTGCGCGGTCTTCACTTCCAGACTCCTCCCGTGTGTTACCATACGGGTATGGAAGAACCCTTTGCGCTAACTCCACGCGCCTTCGCGGCCCTGGAAGCGTTCCCCTCACTCGGTGCGGCCGTGGCCGACAGTTTGCGACGGCAGCGTGCCCGCGCCATGGTCCTGCGTTCGCGGTACGCGCAACGTCCGCGCCTGGTCGCAACCATCGAAACTACCGTTAGCGATCCGCAGGGTGGCTTGCTTACCGTGGTCGGGTCGCCCGGAAGCGGGGTGAGCAGTCTGCTCGTGGCGCTTGCCACCCGCCACGCCTGGCCGGTCTGGCTGCCCGCCGCTGCGCCCGCCGGCCTGGTTGCCCTCTACGCTCAGATTGTTGCGCTGCACCGGCCTGCCCTGCCCCTGCTCGACCCCGCCATCGCCAGCGATCCGGCGGCCCTGGAGCGCCTGCTCGCCGAGGCGCTGCACACGCGGGTGACGAATGCGCCGATTGTGCTCCTCTGCGATGCTCTTGATCCACCCGGCCCGCCGCTCCATCCGGGTCCCCTCCCCCTCCCCCCCGAACTGCCCCCCGGCGTCTGGCTTATCCTCGGCGGCGTTCCCCAGGCCGCCACGCCCTACCCCCCGCGCGCCAGCGTGCGCCTCCCGGCGGATGACCCCGATCTCCCTGCTGTTCAGGCGCGCGCCCTGCGCGCGCTGAGTTGCCCGCCAGAGTGGACCGAGGCGTTGCGGGACGCTTCGAGGGGGAATATGCTCTATCTGCAGGTGGCCCTTGCCGCCCTGCGCGCCAATGAACTAACGCTCGCGTCGCTGCCCATCGGTCTGGACGGGCTGCTGCGGGCCTGGTGGGTGCGCCTGAGCGCGTCCGAACAGCGACTGGCGGCAGTGCTGGCGGCCGCGGGCGAGCCACTACCGCTAACCCTGGTGGCTGAGTTGACCGGCAGCGCCATCGAAGCGCCACTGGCGCGCTGGGAGCGCCTCGGTCTGGTTGATCTGTCGCTCCAGGTCGTGCCCGGCGCCGACGATGCCGCGCCGGCAGCGCCGCTCGCGCTGGTCCACTTCACCCACGAGGCGCTGCCGGCCTTCGTGGACCGTGTGGCGCCCGCCGGTCTGAGCGCGGCCCACGCGGATCTGGCGGCGCTGGCGCTGCGGCATCTGGAGCGCGAGCGTGATCACCTGCGCCGCCATGCCGTCGCCGCGCCCACGCCGGAGCAGGGGTACGCGCAACGGCAGTTTGCTCGCCACGCGGGTCTGGGCGCGGCGAGCCAGGAAATGCTGGCCCGCGTGGTAACGCGCGATTGGCTGCGGGCTCAGGAACGGTGTGAAGATCTCGCTACGGCGCTCAACGACGCTCGGTGGGAACTGCGCGCCGCCGAGAGCGGCCCGGTGCTGCGCCTGGTGCGGGCCGCAACCTGCACCGGGCTGCTCGCCACCCGCTCGCGGCGCATCCAGCCCGAGGCTGCAGCAGCCGCGCTGGTGGCGGCGCTGGAGGGTAGCAGTCGTGAAGTGGCGCTCAAACGTGTGCTCGACATCGTAGAGCGGCTCCCCGACGGCCATGAGAAGGCTCAGGTGCTGCGACAGCTTGGTGAGGTGTGCTACGCGGCCCGGATGCGCGCCGCAGCGATGCGCCTGCTCTCACGGGCCCTCGACCTGGAGGCCCAGCCGGTATCGCGAGCCTGGCGCGACGGGCGCGAGGCGCTGCTGGCGGCCCTGGCCGGCGCCGCGCTACCCTTCGGCGACGTAACAGCCGCGCTGACGATAGCAGAGCGGATCGAGCACCTGGAACGCCGGGCGCTGGTTGAGACCGACGTTGTGCGCCACGTTCTGGCTGCCGGTGATCTTGACCGGGCGCAGCGGCTGGCGCGCGCCATTCTCCACGAGGGTATGGGCGCGTGGGCCAGGGCTGAGGTGGCGGTGGCGCTGAGCCGTCGGGGCGACCCGCGGGGGGCGATGCTGCTGGAGGAGATCGAGACCGAAACGGTGACCGCCTGGGCACAGATCGAACTGGCCTGCGACGAAGTGGTGCATGACGAAAGCGCCGCCCGGGCGCGGATTGCCAGGCTGCCATCGTCCCACCAGCGCGACCGGGGGCTGGCGCGCCTGGCGCGCACCCTCGCCGCCGCGGGGAACGATGGCGCTGCCCTGGCTGCCGCCGAGGCCATCGTGGCCGTAGATACACGGGTTGCGGCTCTGATTGACCTGCGGCTGAGCCTGGAGGGCCTGGTGGCGATGCTGGCCCTGGAGCGCGCCACGCGGGACATTGGCGCGGTTACCGACGAATACCGGACGCCCCTGGTGGCCGACCTGTCGGCGGCCCTGGCCGCGCTGGGCCGCCGTGAGCAGGCGCTTGAGGTGGCGCGGAGCCTGCCTGAGGGTGAAGAGCGCGACCGGGCTCTCGCGCGTGTGGCCGTTGCCCTGGCCCAGCGGGGCGAGCACGCAGCCGCGCGGGTGTTGCTCGAAGCGATTGCCGACGACGATGAACGCGGCTGGGCGTATGAGGCCCTGGCTCGCCAGCTCGCCGCCGCGGGTCGGTGGGACGCCGCCAGGACGCTCATCGGGCGCATTACGGCTGCGGACCAGCGCTATCGCGCCCTGGCGGATCTGGCGATTGCGCAGGCAAGGGCCGGCGAGCCTCTGGCTGCCCTGGGCCTGGCCCGCGCGCTGGCGCCAGCGGAGCGCGCCCGCGCGCTCACGCTGATTGCGCCTGAACTGGTTGCGCGCGGCGCAGCGCGACAGGCCTGCGCGGTGGCTGGCGAAGCGTGGATGCTGGAAGGGGCGGAGGCGCGCGCGCGCTACCAGGCGACGCTGGCAATTGCCCTGGCGGAGCACGGAAACCTCGATGAAGCCGCCAGCGTCGTTGCACGCATCAAACGCCCCGCCGAACGCGCCCGCGCCGGAGCCGCGCTGGCCCGCGCTCTGGCATCGCGGCATCCCCAGCGCGCCCTGGCCATCCTGGGCGATGCCTTGCGCAGGGCTGCAGTTGGCCGTGAGGAGACCCTGCGCGCTCTGGAGCTGGCCGTGCCGGCCCTGGCAGCCCTTGGCGGGGTAGAGTTACTGTGCGCCACGGCCGCCGCCGTTGATGAGATTGACCGCTGGTAGCGGCGCCCCACGGGAGTTTTCTGGCTCGTTTGGGCGGCGAGCCCTCCCCAACCCTCCCGGCGGGGAGGGTTTGCCACCCCGTGGACGGGTGTAGAGACGCAGCGGCGCTGCGTCTCTACGCCCAAACCCGCCCCACCGGCAGGGGGTTGGGAAACCCCGGTTGCCCCTTTTCCCAACCGCGGTTGGGAGCGGCTGGCGCCCCCACCGGCAGGGGGATGGGGAACCCCGGGTTCCCCAGGTCCCAACCGCGGTTGGGAGCGGCTGGCGCCCCCACCGGCAGGGGGTTGGAGAACCCCGGTTGCCCCTTTTCCCAACCGCGGTTGGGAGCGGCTGGCGCCCCCACCGGCAGGGGGATGGGGAACCCCGGGTTCCCCGTATGTTCACCTCAGCCCTTTACACGTGTTATGTTAGAATTGACAATCGTCACTGGTTAGCTTATACTAACATTCGCTCAGATGGATGAATAATTTCCGGGAGGGTGCAACCCTCTCAAACCCTCCCGGCCAGACAGGAAGGGGCGCGCCCTATGCAGAGGTTTCACCGTGCCCTGCTCGTGGCGGTTGCGGCGCTGATGCTGGCCGCCTGCACCGGCCAGCCGGAGGGGCGTCCGGCAGAGCGTCAACCGGAAGGGCCGCGCAAGCTGGTGGTCTACTCCGGTCGCAGCGAGAGTCTGGTTGGGCCGCTGTTCGAGCAGTTTACGCAGGCTACGGGCATCAGCGTGGAGGCGCGTTACGGGGACACAGCCGAGCTAGCGGCGACCATCCTCGAAGAGGGTCAGAACAGCCCGGCAGATCTGTTTTTCGCCCAGGACGCCGGGGCCCTTGGCGCGCTGGGGGCGGCAACGTTGCTTGCCCCTCTGCCCGAGGCCACCCTGAACGCCGTGGAGGCGCGCTTCCGTTCCTCGCGGGGCGACTGGGTCGGGGTGAGCGGGCGCGCCCGCGTGGTGGTGTACAATACCGAACGGCTGGACGAGAGCGACCTGCCGGCCTCGATTACCGGCTTCGTGGCGCCGGAGTGGAAGGGCCGTATGGGATGGGCGCCCACCAACGGCTCGTTCCAGGCTTTTGTCACCGCTATGCGGATGCAGCTCGGTGAGGACGCCGCCCGGCGCTGGCTGGAAGGAATGCTCGCCAACGAGACGAGGGTCTATGAAAAAAATGCGGCCATTGTGCAGGCCGTGGCCGCCGGTGAGATTGACGTTGGCTTTGTCAACCACTACTACCTCTACCAACTCCAGCGCGAGGCCGGTAACACGCTGAAAGCGGCCAACTACTACCCCCGGGACGGTGACGTGGGGGCGTTGATCAATATTGCCGGCGTGGGGATCCTCAAGACGGCTGCCAACGCCGCTCACGCTCAAACCTTTCTGGATTATCTGCTTTCCAGCGATGGGCAGCGCTACTTCGCGGAACAGACCTTTGAGTACCCCCTCGCGGCCGGGGTGGGCGCCGATCCCAGGCTCAAGCCGCTGGCAGAGATCGAAACCCCGGCGCTCGATTTGAACCAGTTGAGTGATCTCCAGGGCACGCTCAAGCTGTTGCAGGAGGTTGGCGCCCTGTAATGGCCGGCCACCATGATTGTGCAGGTCGCGCCGCTGCGGTACCTCAAGGTAACTGTTCAGGGGAAGTGTGCCAGAACCCCGGGGACCCCGGGGTTGCCCATCCCCACCCGGAGGGGAGGGTCTGGGAGGGCGTGGCCCTCCCAGGAAAAACTATGTTCCAGCATCAAGGCATGAGTATCTAGCAAAAAAGCAAATGTGAGTCTCAAGGCGAAAATGGCTGCAACCAACCGCACCCTTGCAGGTGCGATCGGGGGTTGGCGTGGGCACAAGGCGCGCCCCTGGCTGCTGATCGCCCTGAGCGCGGCGATTGTCGCGCTGGTTACGCTGCCAATCGCGTATCTGGCCGTGCGCGCCGCCGGGGCCGGCCCGGAGGCCTGGGCAGCGCTGCTGCGCCCACGGACGCTGCGGGTCTTTACGGGCAGCGCCGCGCTGGCTCTCGGCGCGGCAGCGCTCAGCACGCTGATCGCGGCGCCGCTGGCCTGGCTGACCGTCGCCACCGACCTGCCGTTCCGACGCTTCTGGGCCATTGCTACCCTGCTGCCTCTGGCCGTACCCTCCTACATCTTCGGCTTCGCTGTGATCGCCGTGTTCGGACCCCGGGGCCTGCTTCAGCAGAGCCTGGCGCCCCTTGGGGTCGAGCGTCTGCCGTCGATCTACGGGTTTGGCGGGGCGCTGTTCTCGCTAACCGTCTGCACCTATCCTTACGTGCTCCTGACGGTACGCGCGGCCCTCCGCCGCTGCGACCCGGCAATAGAAGAGGCCGCGCGGAGTATGGGCGACCGGCCCCTGACGGTCTTTGCGCGGGTGCTCCTGCCGCAACTGCGCCCGGCCATCGCTGTCGGCGCGCTGCTGGTGGCGCTCTACGTCTTGAGTGACTTCGGTGTGGTTTCGTTGTTGCAGTTCGACTCATTCACCCGCGCGATCTACGTGCAGTACCGGGGATCGTTTGATCGCAGCGGCGCGGCGTTGCTCTCGTTGATGCTGGTCGCGCTGACCCTGGCCCTGCTCGGGCTGGAGCAGGCGATTCGCGGTCGCCCGACCATGAGCCGCAGCAGCAGCGCCGTGGCGCGCCCGCGTCGGCTGGCGCGGCTGGGGCTGTGGCGCTATCCGGCTCTGCTGTATTGCGCGGGGTTGACGCTGGTAGGCGTGGGGGTGCCGGCGCTGGCGCTGGGCTACTGGTTGCTTCGCGGGCTGAGTAACGGTCAGGAACTGGTATCGCTGTGGCGGGCAGCCGCCAACTCGCTCCTTGCCGGCGCCCTCGCGGCGGGCCTGACGCTGCTGTGCGCCCTGCCGGTGGCCCTCCTGGCCGTGCGCCATCCTGGCCGGCTCAGCGCGCTGATCGAACGGGGGGCCTACCTGGGCTATGCCCTGCCGGGGATCGTGGTGGCCCTGGCGCTGGTCTTCTTCGGGGCTACCTACGCCCCGGCGCTCTACCAGACCCTGCCGATGCTCATTATCGGCTATGCGGTGCGCTTTCTGCCCCAGGCTGCCGGCAGTGTGCGCGCCTCACTTCACCAGTTGAATCCGCGTGTCGAGGAGGCCGCTCGCTCTCTCGGGCGCTCGCCGCTGCGCGTGCTCGCCACCATCACCGCGCCTCTGGTCGCCCCGGGGATGCTCGCCGGGGCCGCCCTGGTGTTCCTCACCACCATCAAGGAGTTGCCGACCACCCTCCTCCTGGGGCCGAGCGGCTTCCCCACCCTGGCGACGATGGTCTGGAGCGCCGCGAGCGAGGCGATGTTCGCGCGCGCCGCTGCGCCGGCGCTGCTGCTCATGCTGCTCTCGGCCCTGACTATGGGCTTGCTGCTCTGGCGTGAACCGGCTGAGGGATGAACGGGCAGATTGCGGTATAATGCCGGTTATGAGTGTCTTGCAACTCCCGCCACACACGCGCGCGGCTGCCCTGACCGTCCAGGGCCTGACCAGGCGGTACGGTCAGGTGGCCGCTGTCAATGCCGTGGATCTGAGCGTTGCCCCGGGCGAACTGCTGGCCCTGCTCGGCCCAAGCGGCTGCGGTAAGACGACCCTGCTGCGGCTGATTGCCGGTTTTGAGCAGCCCGAGGCGGGGATGATCACCATCGGCGGACGCGCCGTGGTGTCGCCGTGTGGCGCGGGTCTGCCCCCCGAGCAGCGCGGGGTAGGGATGGTGTTTCAAGACTACGCCCTCTTTCCGCATCTTAACGTTGAGCAGAACGTGGCCTATGGCCTGGGCCGCGGCCCCGGTCGGGCCGCCCGCGTGGCCGAGCTGCTGACCCTGGTCGGGTTGGAGGGTCTGGGGCGGCGCATGCCCCACGAGCTATCGGGCGGCCAGCAGCAGCGTGTCGCGCTGGCGCGCGCCCTGGCGCCCCGTCCCGCGCTGCTGCTGCTCGACGAGCCATTTTCCAACCTCGATGCCGGCTTGCGCCAGGCAGTGCGGGCCGAAGTGCGCCGCATACTGCGCCATGAAGGGGTCACGGCCATCTTCGTGACCCACGATCAGGAAGAGGCGCTGAGCCTGGCCGATGTGGTCGCGGTGATGCTCAACGGGCGCATTGCCCAGGTGGCCCGCCCCCGCGAGTTGTACGAGCGACCCGTCTCGCGGGAGGTGGGGGCTTTTGTGGGCGCGGCTAACTTCCTCCCCGCCGAAGCTGACGGGGCGGTTGCCTACTCTCCCCTGGGCCGGTTGACGCTGGCACGCCCGGCCTGCGGCCCGGTTGAGGTGCTCGTGCGCCCGGAGGTCATTGCGCTGACGCCTGATCCCGCCAGTCCCCACGAGGTCGCCGAACGCAGTTACTACGGCGCCGACCAGATGGTCGAGGTGCGGCTGGCCGGTGGCGCCCGGGCGCGGGCACGCGTGCCCGCCTGGCACGATTTCACTCCTGGCGAGCGGGTTGCTACCGAGGTGCGCGGGACGGTGGTGGCGTTTGCCTGCCACCGTTAGCTGCGCCGCAACGGGGCGCAGATCGCGAAGCCAGGGAGGGTTGCGCGTGCCCGGGCCCTCTCGCAAAGGGGGAGAAACGGGGTTTTCCCAGCCCTCTGGCCGGGGTTTGGGGGCGAACAGAACGTATGAGCGCCGACGGGCGTTATGGCGTTGGGATGCGCTGGGTGGTCCTCACCCCCTCCCCTCTCCAGCTTCGCTGGAGAGCCTGCGCTGAGCCTGTCGAAGCGGGGAGACCAGAGCCATGCGCCGGGGCATTCCAAAACGGTATACACCACGTTGGCTCGGATGTTCTGTCCGCCCTTAAACTGGCCGGGGGAGGAGTGGGGAGGGCCGTGCCCTGCCGGGCTGCCCCTGGCCCTTCCGGAGCGCAGTCGGCCCCATCTGCGCGCCGCCGAAACAGTGTGTTACAATCAGCATGAGCGGGCATTGCGCCGGTTCAGTGTATTCGCCGACGTTGAGGAGCACACTGATGGTAAAGGTTGAAATCAACGATGAATGGATGGAGGCGCAACTTGGCGAGCGACTGCTCACCATTGCCCGACGGAACGCGGCGCATATAGGCTTCTACTGCGACGGAAACGGCCTGTGTACCATGTGCGAGTGCCGCATTCTCAGCGGCGCCGATCAACTCAATCCGCCCACCGACGCCGAGTTTACCTGGCTCCCTAAGTCGCGCCTTGCCGATGGCTACCGTCTTGGCTGCCAGGCGGCCCTGCGCGGCCCCGGCCCGGTGCGGGCGCTGACCCGCGCGGAGGAGTTGCGTCGCCAACTGCTTGCAGTGATCAACCCGCCGCCGGGCACGAGCGCCGCCGATAATCTGCGCCCGTTTCTGTCGAATGTGGCTATGGTCAACTGGGAACATATCGGCACCTTTCCCTTTAACCTCCTGCGCACCCTCAACCGCCTGGGGCCAGTGCGCTTCATCTGGCCGGTGAATGACCTGGGCCTGCTGATCCGCGATACCGTGCGGATCACCCGACGAATGCTCAGCGGCGGCCAACCCCTATCGGTCAGGGTCGTCGATCCGCCAACATTGCCTCGCGAGGGCGAATAGACAGTCGCGCCGCTCTGCGGCAGCGGAGCGGATGGCGTCCTGATGCGCTGCTGGTCCTCACCCCCCCCATCCCCCCTCTCCACCGTAGGCTGGTCCTCACCCCCCCATCCCCCCTCTCCACCTACGGTGGAGAGGGGGGCGGGAGCAGCCTGATACCCCCGCTCCAGCTTGGCTAGCGCGGGGGGCAGGGGGGAAGTACTCCCCGTCTCTCCGTCCAGTTTATGCATTGCCCGCAACGTTGCCGATGGCTTCCTCATGCGGTACAACGCAGACGCGGTGTTGCCCCCGAGGTGAGGGGCTTGCCGAGGGCCAGGGCTTGTTACCGCATTGGGACGCGTTCCGCGACATTCGATTGCATGATGCAGTGCAACATGGAGGTAATGTATAGCCCTGAGCGGGAGAGGGGGGGCGGTTGTTGGCGGATCGCGTTCTGATGTCCCCCTGAGCGGGTTCAGGGGCGGACAGAACGTATGGGCGCCGACGGGCGTTATACGGGCGGGTTGTTTCCTGGGAGGGCTGCGCCCTCCCGAACCCTCCCCTCAGGGAGGGGGTTGGGGAAACCCGGTTTCCCCGTATGTTCACCTCAGAACACCCCCACCTCCTGGTTTTGTCAGGCGAACGGGAGGCGCCCGATCTCTCCCTGACGGGCCTCCAGGACTAGACTGGTCTCAGACGAGCAGCTCAGAGTCCCGGAGGAGGCTCCCGATGAACCCCCAGACGACCGTTCTCTCGCCTGAGACGAGTTCGATCACCTCCACCGTCGCACAACTTGATGTAATGGATGTTTCGAGCCTGGCTCGCCGCGCCCTGAGCGAGAGCCAGCGCTTCTACCGGCGCGAGGAGTACGATCAGCGCTATGCCTATGAACTGTTCCGCCGCGCCCTGGTCGAAGGCGACAACGCTGCCTGGGGCTGCATCTTCGAGCAGTACGCGCCGCTGGTGGAGCACTGGGTGCGTCGCACCGGCGCCCTCACCGTCAGCGGCGAGACGAGCGATTACTTTGTCGGCGCCGCCTTCATTCGCTTCTGGCGGGCCATTCCACCGGAGCGCTTCAACACCTTCCCCAGCCTGGCCGCGTTGCTCAACTACCTGCGCCGTTGCGCCGCCTGCGTGGTGATTGACGCGGCGCGCAGCCAGTCCTTTGCCGACCTGCTTTCCGAAGACGAGATTAACTGGAACCAGCAGCGCCTGGGGTATATTGACGAGGAAGCGATCGGGCGGATCAGTCGGGAGGAGTTCTGGCGGATGATCGATAGCCTGCTGACCAGTGAGGCCGAGCGAGTGGTCGTGCGTTGTTCATACCTGCTTGGCATGAAACCCGCGGAGATCTACGCCCGGTGGCGCAATCTCTTTGCCAGCGTCGAGGAGATCTACACCCTGAAGCGCCACATTCTAAGCCGCCTGCGACGTAGCCCCGAGTTGCAGCAGTTGCATTGATGCGATCACGCGAGTTCCCCACCACCCCCGCGCGAGAGAGATAGGACGGCGCAGCCCTCCCCCACCCTCCCGGTCGGGAGGGCTTGCCGCCCTCACAGGCAGGGGGATGGAGAAACCCGGTTTCCCCATGTCCCAACTGCTGGTGGGAGCGGCTGGCGCCCCCACAGGGAGGGGTGCGGTTCGACAGACTCACCGCAGGTGGGGAAGCCCGGTTTCCCCGTATGTTCACCTCAGCCGGTCATGCGCGGAGCGCACAACGCCGCGATGAACATGGGGTATCTTTGGGAGGGCCGCCCCCTCCCTGGCCCTCCCCCGCTGGGGGAGGGAACCGGGCTCCTCCCCGCAGGGAGGGGGGTGGGGAAACCCGGTTTCCCCGTGTCCCAACCGCGGTTGGGAGCGGCTGGCGCCCCCCACAGGCAGGGGGATGGGCAACCCCGGTTTCCCCATATGTTCACCTCAGCGGAGCGTGCTACAATAGGGAGAGTATCTACCCACTGGCGGAGCATCGGATGGCCCATGGCAACGGAGCCGCCCCGCTGATCGAGGCGATTGGCCTGCAAAAGCGCTACGGCGCAACCCTGGCCGTGAAAGGCGTAGATCTGGCCGTGTACCCCGGTGAGATCGTCGGCTTTCTCGGGCCGAACGGAGCGGGCAAAACGACCACGATCAAGATGCTAACCGGCCTGTTGCGCCCCAGCGCCGGCACCGCGCGTATTGGCGGCTTCGATATCCAGCGCGAGCCGCTGCAGGCAAAGGCCCTCCTCGGCTATGTGCCTGACCAGCCCTATCTGCCAGACAAGCTGACTGCCCGGGAGTACATCCAGTTGATCGCCGGGCTGTACCGCCTCGACCCCCGCCAGGCAGCGCAGCGCGGTGAGGAGCTGCTGCACCTGTTTGGTCTGGCCGAGCGGGGCGATGAGTTGCTCGGCAGTTACTCCCACGGCATGCGCCAGAAAGCCGTGGTCATAGGCGCGCTGCTGCACGACCCGCGCGCCTTCTTCCTCGACGAGCCGACGGTGGGCCTGGACCCGCGTAGCGCCCGCTTGATCAAGGATATGCTGCGCCAGGTGGCCAACCAGGGTACGGCCGTGTTGATGTCTACCCATATTCTGGAGATCGCCGAGCGGATGTGCGATCGTGTGATCATCATCAATGCAGGGGTGATCGTAGCGGCCGGCACGCTCGAAGAGCTGCGCGCCGGCGGCCAGGCTTCGCTCGAAGATATTTTCCTCACCCTCACCGGCGGGGCTGAGGCAGCGGCGATTGCCGAGGCCCTGAGGTGAACCCCGGCAACCAGGGGTTCCCCATTTCCCTTGCCCGCGGGTGCAGGCCCATTGAGGCTGATGCGCGCGGGGCGTGGACGACTGGCACACCACTATGCTACAGGCGATCTGGGTGCTGACACGCGCCCGGATGCAGATCTGGCGCAACACGCTCTGGCGCAGCCCACTCCCCACTAAACTCGGGCTGGCTGCGCTGGCAGGGTTGATCACGCTGGCGGCGCTGGGGTTATACAACTTCACCCGCTTTGTCGTTCGCGGCCTGCGCGACCCGGAGTTCAGCGTGATGCTGCAGCAGGCCGCAGCGGAGAATCCGTCCCTGCCTGCCGACCCGATGCTCATGCTCGCGGCGCTGCCCGGTCTGGTGTTGCTTGCGGCCCTCTCGCTCCTGGTTTTCTCTAGCTTTAGCAGTCTGCTTGTCTCGCTCTACCTTTCGGGTGACCTGGAGATGCTCCTGGTCGCCCCGGTGCCGATGCGGGCTGTGTTCGTGGTCAAGTTCTTCGGCGGCCTGCTGCCGCAGTATCTGCTGCTCTTCGCCTTGCTCGGCCCCGTATTGCTGGGCTATGGCCAGGGCATGGGCTATGGACCGGTGTACCATCTGTGCACGGTGCTGGTTCTGGGGTTGCTGCCCCTGTTGCCGGCGGGGCTGGGCGCGCTGCTGGTTATGGCGGTGGTGCGGGTATTGCCTGCGCACCGCGCCCGCGAAATCGTGAGTGTGCTGGGCGGGTTGATCGCTGTTGCGTTCTACGTGCTCAGCCAGCTCGGGGATACCTGGTTCCCCCGGGTGGCCACGCCCGACACGCTGGCGGCGCTGTTGCGGGCCGAGTTGCCGGCGCTGCCCTCAACCTGGGCCGGGCGGGCGCTGGTTGCAGTGGGGGAAGGGCGTCCCGTGCCGGCGATCTTCTACGGCAGCCTGTTCGTCGTGGTCTCGCTGGCAGTCTTTGCGGCCTGCCTGGTGCTGGCTGAACGGCTCTCCTACACGGGCTGGAGCAACCTGGTGGCCCAGGGAGGCCGCCCGCGGCGTGCCCAGAGGGGGGGCCGCGAGGCACAGCGGAGGGTGAGCGCTGCCTGGCTGCGCGTGGTGACTCCGCTGCCCCCCGAGGCGCGCGCCATTCTGGTGAAGGATGTGCGGCTGTTCTTCCGCGACCTGAGCAATCTCCAGGCGCTGATCTTCCCGATTGCCTTTGCGCTGATCTGGTTCTACCAGCTACTTGTGGGCCGCTCCCGCCCTGAGGCGGCGCCCGAAGCTCCGGCGTGGCTCCCCGAGCCAGGAGGTTTCGGCGCCACGGCGGTCGCGTTCTTCATCTGCCTCAGTCTTTCCAGCGCGCTTGCCGGCACGGGTGTCAGCCGTGAGGGCCGAACGTTCTGGATCCTCAAGATCGCTCCGATCAGCCCGCTAAGCATCCTGCTGGGCAAGCTCACCCTGGCCTACCTGCCCTTTCCCACGGCCGGGACGTTCTTCCTGGTCGTCTTCGCCGTGGTACAGGGTCTGGACCTGTTGTCGCTGGCGCAGCAGTGGGCGTTCCTGGTACTGGCTGGCCTGGGGTGCGCCGCCTTCGGGATCGGGTTGGGGGCGGCCTTTCCACGGCTCATCTGGGAGACCCCCAGGCAGCAGCGTACCTGGCAGAGTGGCTGCCTGGGCGCCCTGTTCTACCCACTCTACCTGGCGGTTGTTGCCGGACTGGTTATCGGTGGAGCCGCCCTGGGTGACAGTCTGGAGGGGGCGGTGGGCCTGGGGGTTCGGCTGGCGGGCTGGGCAGGCGCTGTGCTGGTCACCGGGGGCGTAGTCTGGCTCAGCGCGCAGATTGGCGTGCGCGGGCTGGAGCGCATCGAGCTGTGAGGCGAGGAAGGCCGGCTTCCCCACGCCCCGGCTGGAGGCCCTCTGGCGAGGGGAGCAGAAGCGGCGCTACTGCGAGAGACTGAAGGTATCCACCAGCACGCCAGCGCGGGTCACGAAGCGGGCGTGCAGAGCGCGCTGGTCGGCTTCAACGAGCATAGCGCCGTGATCGGCATTGAAGAAGATGTGGCTGCCTTCGAGGCCGGTGAAGCCACGGGCGTAGCGCGCGCCGCCGCCGAGACCGTTCACCACGTAGGTGATACCGTCGCGCTCGATGCGCTCGTAGGTGTGGTCGTGGCCTCCGAGCACCAGGTGCGCGCCCCAGGCCGCGAAGGGCCAGCGCATCCAGGTCGAGGAGCCGTGATGGCCCGAGGAGTAGGGTGAGTGGTGCAGCACCACGATGTTCCAGCGAGCGGTGGAGGCGGCAAGTTCGCTCTGGAGCCAGGCGGCCTGGAGCGAGTCGGCGTTAATGCCGTCGGGTTCACCGGGCATGCTGTCGAGGGCGAAGAGGCGTACCGGGCCGCGTTCGACGCTGTAGTAGCGCCCGTTGCCGGGCAGGCTGAAGTACGCCAGGTACGGCTCAGGATAGCCCACGCTCCAGTCGTGGTTGCCGAGCACGGGCCAGAAGCGATTCTCCGCGGCGCCCGGGCCAAAGGCCCCACGGTAAGGCGCAATAAACTGGCTGTAGTACTGGCCGATGTTCTGGTCAATTGTCTCGGCGCGACCATCGGGGTAGTTGTTGTCGCCGGTTGTGACGACGAAATCGGGCGCCCAATCGGCGACCAGGGCGGCCACGGCGGCTGCCGCTTCGCCGGCCAGCCCGTAGTCGCCGATCACTGCGAAGCGGGTTCGCGCCTCGACCGTCGGCTGCGGTTCAGCCGTGGCGGTCGGGGCCGGCGTTGGGGGCGCAGTTGGCGTCGGGGGAGGCGCGGTGTGGCCCTGGAGTGGCGCGGGCGTCGGGGCAGTGGGGGGCGGGGGCTGCCAACGTGAGAGCTGGCGCTCCTCGACAGGCGGTTGCAAGCCACAGGCGGTCAGCGCCGCGCTTAGCGCGGGTAGACTCAGGCCCAGGGCCAGGCCGCGGGCGATCAACTCGCGGCGACTGAGGGGCCGACGCAAAGCCTCTTCGATGAGCTGCGCCAGGCGCTCGGCAGGTTCAGCGTTGTGGGTCATACGATCCTGTATCGGGTTTCCTCAACCTTTCAGGCGTAGGGTTGCTGGCGGATGGCGTCCTGATGCGCTGCTGGTCCTCATCCCCATACCCCCCTCTCCCGCTCAGCTCAGGAGCGGACAGAACATATGGTTGCCGACGGGCGTTATGGGGTTGGGATGCGCTGGTTGGTCCTCACCCCCAGCCCCCTTCGACAGGCTCAGGCTTCGCCCTGAGGCCCGCCCCTTCGGGCTGAGCCTCAGGGCGAAGCCTGAGCCTGTCAAAGCGGGGAGACCAGAACTGCGCGCGGGGTCGTTCCCATGGGGTACAGGCCACGTTGACTTCGGATGTTCTATCAGCCCTTAAAACCCCGCAGGGAGGGGGCGGAAAGGCGCGTCTCTCCACCCCCTCGCTCACGATGGACGCGGCCGATCGGTCTCGTCGAGCGGAACCAGGCGTTCCCGAAGGGCGAGCAGGGCCGCCTGGGTGCGGTCCTGCAAATGGAGCTTGGAGAGAATATTGGACACGTGGGTTTTCACCGTGCGCTCGCCGATAATCAAGTGTTCGGCAATCTCGGCATTGCTCATACCCCGGGCGATACAGGCCAGCACCTCGCGCTCGCACTCGGTGAGCAGATCGAGGGGCGAAGAGCGGGCGCCGCTGAGTTCCTGCATCAAGCGGGCGGCGACGCTGGGATGCAGCGTCGCTTCGCCGCGCCGGGCGGCCTTGATGGCCCGTACCAGATCGTCGGGGTCAACATCTTTGAGCAGGTACGAAAGGGCGCCGGCCTTGATCGCCGGGAAGATGCGCTCGTCTTCGCCATAGCTTGTCAGCACGATCACCTGGGTACTGGGGGAGACCTGCTTGATCTGGCGGGTAGCTTCGATGCCGTCCATTTCGGGCATCACCAGGTCCATCAACGCCACATCGGGCAGCACCCTGGCAACCAGGGCGACCCCCTCGGCGCCGCCGCTGGCCTCGCCGACGACCTCGATTTCGGGGTAGGTGTCGAGAAAGGCTCGCAGTCCCTTGCGGACGATGGCGTGATCGTCGATCAAGACAATACGGATGGGTTCATGGCTCATACCGACTTCTCCAGCGGAAGGGTAGCGGGCTTCTCGGCAGTGGTGGCGCCATCGCGAAAACCTTCGCGGCGAGTGGGCAGGGATACGAAAATGGTGGCGCCCTGGCCGGGGGCGCTGCGGATCGTGATCCGTCCGCCGAGGGCCTCGGCGCGTTCGGCCATACTGTGCAGACCAATAGCGCGGGGGTTACGCGCAGCCGTGGGATCGAAGCCGCGCCCGTCATCGCGCACTTCGAGGGTGACCACGTCATCGTGGTACTGGAGGTGAACCTCAGCCTCGCGTACCCCGCTGTGGCGGGCAACATTGGCCAGGGCCTCCTGCACGATGCGGAAGAGGGCCTGCTCGTGTTCCAGGGGCAGGGGGCGCTCGCCGGTGATGCGCAGGGTAATGCTGAGACCCTGGCGCTCCTGGAGGGCGGCCACCAGGTCGCGCAGGGCCGGCGCCAGACCGCGCCCGTCGAGGGCGGCCGGGCGCAGGGCGAAGATCAGGCTGCGGGTCTCTTCGAGGGCGCGCCGGGCCGACTCTTCGATCTCGACCAGACGATCAGCAGTCAGATCGGGTCGGGTCGGCAGGGTGCGACGGGCGGCAGCAGCGAGCATGGTCAGGCTGAAGAGTTCCTGGCTGACACTATCGTGCAGCTCGCGCGCCAGGCGATTGCGTTCGTCGAGGGCGGCGAGCTGGGCAGCCTGTTCGGCCAGTTGAGCATTCCGGTCGGCCAGGAGCCGCAAGGAGCGCAGGCTCTCGGAGAGCTGATCGGCCATGGCATTGAACTGCCGCCCGAGCTGGCCGATCTCATCGCCCGAGGGGTCCTCGATGCGCCGGCTCAGATCGCCGTCGGAGAGGTCGATGCTGGCCTCAGTGAGCCGGATGATGCGGCGGGCGAAGCCGCGCCCCACGATCCAGGAGTAGAACATCCCGATGCCGCCGCTGATCAGCAGCCAGGGCACGATAAAACTCACCAGAAACGGCGTCAGACTGGCCAGGAGCGGACCGATAGCGGGAAAAGAGAGCACTTGCAGGTACAGAACCCCCGCCACGGACCCATCGGGTCCGAAGACGGGCGCGGTGGCGATGGGCTGGTGGCTGGGCCGGCTCCACGCGGCCAGTTGCTGCGTATCGGTGATGCCGCTCATTGCGCGCAGCACCAGTGCATCGGCAGGCTCCGGCTCGTCCAGCGGCTGTCCGGGCACGTGATTCTGCGGATGGGTAGAGGTCATCACGCGCCCCTGGGCGTCCAGCAAGGTGATCAGCAATTCGTCGGTGAGCTGCGGGTTTTCGGGTTCGACTGGCTCGTCGTCCATGCCGTCTGGCGCGCTTGCCGGGCTGCCCCGTGAGGATTGAGAGAAGCGCTTGAGCTGGGCGATCAACAGGTCGAGATCGCCGTGAGGATCGGCGAGTTCTTCGCTCACCAGGTGGGCCAGATCGCGGGCCGACTGGGCAGTGGCCCGGGGGATGAAGGGGGCGTTGAAGATGTACACCAGCCCGGCGACAAAGACGGCGATCATCGTCAGGGCGAGGAGCAAGGAGACAGCCAGAAAAGCGCCGGTGAGCTTCCAGCGAATGGTCGAAAACCGTTTGCGCAACTCCGTTACCACCGGATTGTCTCCTCATGCGGGCGATGGTGTGATCCGGCTCGCCGGCCACTGATTTCATTATAGGCACCATTCGCGGGGCGCACAACGCCAGAATAAAAATATTAATTGTTCTTGGGAGGGCTTCGCCCTCCCAAACCCTCCCGCGGGCGGGCTATTTTCACATCAGGCACCATTCGCGGGGCGCACAACGCCAGAATAAAAATATTAATTGTTCTTGGGAGGGCTTCGCCCTCCCAAACCCTCCCGCGGGCGGGTTGTTTCCTGGGAGGGGATAGGGGCGCGGCGGCGCCGCGCCCCTACGCCCAAACCCTCCCGCGGGCGGGCTATTTTCACCTCAGTACAAAGGGAGGGACGGGGGGCTTTCACGGGTAGGTTTTCCGGGCCAGGGCTTCTCTTCTTCTCACTCCCTGGCCCGCCCTTTGCGGATGGCGTCCTGATGGGCTGCTAGTCCTCACCCCCCCGGCCCCCCTCTCCAGCTTCACTGGAGAGGGGGGAGCGGGCTCTGTCCGCCCCTAAACTCCTTAAGGAGAGCGCCCGGGCAGGCTGCGCCCGCGCCGCGTCTCCTCCGGGACCATCTTTCTCCGCATTCTGTCCACAGAATGTCAACAATTATTGCCCGCTTGACATGGCGGCATGTCCGTGATATAGTGCTGCCCGTCGCATTCAAGCCAACATCTAGTGTCAACATAAGCATTCTTTTCTATATGTAGTAAGCAAGCCTGCCTGAGCAAGGGTGCCGGGAGGGTTTCTGCTGCTATACCCGAAGGAGAGGGCTTTACACGGCGCCGGGCGAGGGGCGACCCGAAGGAGAAGCGGCGCACATCTGATGCTGCTGCGATCCGGGGCCTCTGCTTGTGGAGAGGAGGGTGGAGGGCAAGGGGCAGCGGCCACACCGCTACCTCTGCAAGGCCCCCCGGTGCTGCTCCCACCCAACGACAGGTTTCCGGGAGGGCGCGCCTCTCCAGCCCCTCTCGAAGCGTCGTGACCCTTGCGCCTGCGTGACGCCCTCGTTATTCGATTCCGAAAGGAGCAACGCCCGATGGCCCGATCAACCGCTGCCGCGCCAGCGGCGCTCACCGAGATCGCCAGGACCGTGCTCAAGAAACGTTATCTCATCCGCGACGAGCAGGGCAACGTGGTCGAAACGCCGGAGACGATGTTTCGCCGTGTCGCCGATACCATTGCCGCGGTGGAGCAACGCTACGGCGCCAGCGACGAACAGGTGGCGCGCTGGTCAGACACATTCTACCATCTCATGACCCAGGGCCTCTTCGAGCCCAACAGTCCGACACTGATGAACGCCGGGCGGCCGTTGGGGATGCTTTCGGCCTGCTTTGTGCTCCCCGTTCACGACAGCCTCGAAAGCATCTACGATACGATGAAACACGCCGCCCTGGTCCACCAGTCAGGAGGTGGCACCGGCTTTGCCTTCAGCAACCTGCGCCCGCGCAACGATGTGGTGCGCTCAACCATGGGCGTGGCCTCCGGCCCGGTGAGCTTTATGGAGGTCTACAATTATTCCACCGAGGCGATCAAGCAAGGTGGCACGCGTGAGTCGTAGACTACGGCGCGTGTAAAATCTCGCGAATTGCTGGGACGCCCTGAGAGCTCTCTTGCCACAACGTAGCCGGCAACGGCAGGCGTGACGGCTTGAAAAGTAGAGAGATTGGGCCATCAGCAGCCAAGCCTCCGGGGTGACCCAGAGGAAGGTTCAGAGACTACCGAACACTTGTCGGGGCGTCTCGTCCGCGCCGCCATCCAGCAACGGACAGGTCGGCGCCGGCGAGCGTGGAACAAGCCAGTAGGGCCCGGCGAGGAGCAATCACGCCGGGTGGCGCGAGACAGGGTCTGTCGAAGGGTACGGCGTTGGGCCAGGGGCATGCGCGCAGCGGTGTCTGTGAGCGCGTAACCTGGCCGGCTTCGATAGGCACTGATGAGAGAGTCCGACCTCGCACCGAAAGGGCGAGAGCCAGGCAGAAATGACCTGGCCCCGCGAGAGCGGCGTAACAGGCCAGCGTGGCGCCAATATGGGCATCTTGCGCTGTGATCATCCGGATATCCTGAGTTTCATCACGTGCAAACTCGATATTACCAGGATCACCAATTTCAATATTAGTGTCGCAATCACTGACGCTTTCATGGACGCGGTAGAGAACGACGTGGAATATGACCTGATCAATCCACGCACTGGCCAGGTGCATATCGCCTCTCGCGAGGGGCTGAAGCACCCGCTCACGGGCGAACTGCTGGTGCCACCGGGCCAGCCGACCCGCCTGCGCGCGCGCATGGTCTTTGACCTGATCGTGCAGTGCGCCCATGCTACCGGTGAGCCGGGGTTGTTCTTCATTGACCGGGCCAACGAGTACAACCCTGTGCCGCATATGGGGAGGTACGAGGCCACGAACCCCTGCGGTGAACAACCCCTGCTCGCCTACGATGTCTGCAACCTTGGCTCGATCAACCTGGGCAAGTTTGTTACTGCCCAGCGCACGATTGACTGGGAAGCGCTGCGCGCGGTTGTCCATCAAAGCACCCGCTTCCTCGATGATGTGGTGGACGCGAACCACTACCCGTTGCCGCAGATCGCCGACGTGAGCCACCGCATCCGCCGCATCGGGCTGGGCGTGATGGGCTGGGCCGATATGCTCGTCCGGCTTGGCGTGCCGTACAATTCGACCGAGGCGATCGAATTGGGGCGCGACGTTATGCGCTTTGTTGACGAGGAGGCCCGGGTGGCCTCGGAGCAACTGGCCGCCGAGCGCGGCGTCTTCCCTGAGTGGGAGCGTTCGATCTGGGGGCCCGACGCCACCTGCGCCCGGCGCCCCGATGGTAGCCGCATTCGCCCCGAGCGACGCCTGCGTAACTGCAATATCACCACCGTTGCTCCTACCGGGACGATCAGCATCATCGCCGGTTGTTCGTCGGGCATCGAGCCGCTCTTCGCCATCGCTTTCTGGCGCTATCAGGCCGAAGCGCGCATGCTCGACATCAACCAGGACTTTGTGGCTCAGGCGCAGCGCGAGGGATGGTACAGCGAGGCGCTGATGGAGCGGATTGCCGATACCGGCCATATCCATCATCCCGAGGTGCCTGCCGAGGTGCAGCGGGTCTGGGTCACGGCCCACGATATTAGCCCCGAGTGGCACGTGCGGATGCAGGCGGCGTTCCAGGAACATACTGACAGCGCCATCTCGAAGTGCATTGCCGCAGGCACGCTGATCCCCACCTCGCGGGGGCTGATTCGTGTCGAGGAGTTTGCGGAGACGGTCGAGGCCGATACGTTCACGCCCCTCGACGGCGCGACGCGCACGGCCCAGGGCTACCGCATCACCCAGCACTACCGGGCCGGCTACAAACCCGCGGTCAGAGTCACCCTGGATAACGGCGCCTCGCTTACGGGGGCGACCGGCTCCCACCGTGTCCTGACGCCCAACGGCTGGCAGGTGATGTCGGAGTTGAAGATCGGCGATGTAGTGCTCGGGCGCCTCGTCGCGTCGCACGGTCCCGGCGGCGCGCCCATCGCAGGGTCGGTGAGGCCCGGCGCCGCCGGCCTTCCCGAGCGCATGGCTCCCGATGTCGCGCTGTTCCTGGGCATGCTGGCCGCCGACGGCCACACGGTCGAGACGACCGGCTTCGTTGGTCTCACCTGCCCCAGCGAGGAGGTCGAGCAGGCCTTCAGCGAGGTGGTCACGCGCCTGTTCGGCGCTCCGCCGCAGGTGCTCGAGGAGCGGGGCGCGCGGGTGCGCTACCTCATCGCGCGGGATCTGGCGCGTTGTGTCGAGAGCCTGATCGGCAAGGGAGCGAACCATCGGCGCGTCCCCGATCAGATTCTGGTCGGTAGCGCCGAGGAGAAGCTGGCGTTCCTCGCCGGTCTGTCGCTGGCCGGCTCCCTGGAGCAGCGCACGGGCATGCTCCACGTGTACGCCGGGGCGTCGGAGCGTCTGGCCTATGAAGTTGCCGAGCTGTGCCGCAGTTTCGGGTTGCCGCTGGTGCAGCAGGAGTGTCGGGCCGTTGCGGGGCATGGCTCGATCCACATTGTGACTGTCTCGAACACGCTGCAGGGGCTGATCCGCTGCGTAGAGCGCCACAAGAACGCGCCGCAGCCGGCTGAGGTGGAGTACCTGGTGTTCGTCGGCGACCGGGCCGGCGCGCCGATCCCCGCCGACCACCCTGCCTTCGCCGCCGTACAGGCAATGCGCGACCGAGGCCATGCCTGGTGCGCGCGGAGCACAGCCGAGCGCATGGGCTGGCCGATTGATGTGCTTGCCTACAGGGTGACGGCGATCGAGGATGCCGGTCTGGTCGATCTCTACGACATCGAGGTCGAGCAGGCGCACGAGTACGTGGTCAACGGCATCATTTCCCACAACACGATCAACTTCCCCCGCGAAGCCACGCCCGAGCAGGTGCGCGAGGCCTACGAACTGGCCTTCAATCTGGGCTGCAAGGGCATCACCGTCTACCGTGACGGCTCGCGGGCGAACCAGGTGCTCTCGACCGGTTCCACTGCCACCCCGGCGCAGCAACCTGCCGCCGCAGCGCCCAGGCCCGCCGCAGCGGAGCCGGCCGCGCCTCCCCCGTCCACTGCGCCGGTCCAACCACCTGCTGCGCCACTGACGCTGGAGCCGCGCAATGTGCCTGCCGAGGGGTTGCCCAGCCACTCGTATCCGGTAGTGACGCCCCTGGGCAAGCTGCGGCTGTTCGTGACCGAACTTGACGGCCAGCCCTTCGAGGTCTTCGCGATTATCGGGCGCGCCGGGAGCGATGTGATGGCCTTCACCGAGGCGATCGGGCGCCTGCTGTCGCTCTCGCTCCGCTGCGGCGTACCGGTGAAGCTGCTGGCCGAGCAACTGCGCGGCATTGGCGGGGCGCGTTCCGCGGGCTTCGGCCCCGACCGGGTGCGTTCGGTGCCTGATGCCATTGGCAAGCTCTTGCAGGAGCACTACGTGCACAACGAGCAGCCCTATAGCGCCAAGCCGCTCAAGCCGGGGGTAGGCGGCGCCAGAGAGGCAACCAATGGCCATTACGGGCCAGACGCGGCCTCGCATATGGAGCTTACCACCCGCGCCGAGGTGGTCGTCACCGGGGAAATTTGCCCCGACTGTCAGAACGCGACGCTGCTCTATGAGGAGGGCTGCCGCAAGTGTTACACCTGCGGGTACACCGAGTGCTGAGGACCGGCGCGATTGCGGATTCGCGATTGGAAATCGGGCGTGGCGCGTAATCTGCGCCCTGATGAGCGCGGGAGCCCGTCCTGAGCGGAGCGGGGGCGCGTATCGAAGGGTGGAGATAGCCCCGTAACGCGCCCTGAGGAGGTCGCAGGCCGTATCAGGGTGCGTTATGGCGGGCTGCGTGCATACGGCTACCGACGCGCCAGGGAATCCTTCAATGGCGTCCGGATGGGCTGCTGGTCCTCATCCCCTGCCCCCCTTCGGCTCCGCTCAGGGCAGGCCTCTCCCTGAGCGGGCTATACGTTATACCATTTTAGATTTTAGATTTTGGATTTTGGATTGCCACGCTGGGCAGCACAACGCCTAAAACCGCTTCAAGCAATGCGGCATCATCAACGGTAATTGGTATTACTCACAAGCTGGGAGGGAGGGCGGGGGGATGAGGACAAAGCCGCCTGAGTTGCCCTCAACCGCTCCATGGGTTCGTAGGATTGCTGGCGCTCAGGGGTGGGCAGGTCCTCACCCCCCCATCCCCCCTCTCCACCAGGCGGAGAGGGGGGATGGGGGTTGAGGTGGAGGGCGGTGACCCAAAAAATCTACCCGTGAAAATCTGCGGCGAGGGGGCCGTCCGGTAAGGGCGCGTGGCGGCACACTTCTACCGGCCCTACGTGCGTGAAGCGGCCAGCATACTCGCCAGCTTGCCCTGGGCGCGGTGGCGGACAACGTTCCACGAGGCGCACAGAAAGGCAAACACGTTGACCGTGGCCATCAGGGCGAACTCTTCAAGCAGCGTCGTCTCTTCGTCCAGGAAGCGGAGGACCCGCTGCGGCGCATTGCGGCTGAAGAGTTGCTCGAAGAAGATGCATCCCTGTTCCAGGCCCTGGTCGAGCACATGGAGCAGCACGCTATCCATCCAGGCGTGCCGGCTGAGAGGCGGCTCGGGGTAGAACGGCTGGCCGGTATAGCGCAGGCTGGCGGCGATCTGCGCCGATTGTCGCTGGATGCGCTGAAAGGTGTAGCCGGTGGAGGCCTTGGTCATACCGCCGGCTGTGCCAATGTTCATCACGTGTGGACTGGGCCGGCGCTGGAAGGGGATGTCGGTCATTGGGATAACGCCGTACTCGACGTGCTGGATCGCGTAACTCTCAACCCCCAGTTGCTGGCTGATGTAGCGCTTCAGCCCTGTATCGTAGGCCTCCTGCGGCGCCAGCTCCGGCGAGAAGAGCGTATACTCGACCAGCGCCGTCCGCTCATCATAGGGCAGGACGTAGACAAAACGCACGTCATTCTGCTGTTCGACCCGAAAGTCCATGAAGGTTGCTGCGCCAGGATCAAAGACCGGGTGTGACGTGGTGATCACCCAGCCCTTGAAGTGTTGCAACCAGTAGGTATGGCCGGGCGGGCGGGGCGCCGGACGGTAGATGCTGTTGAAAGCCCAGTTACCACGGAACTCCTGCCCGTCCACCTGGACCGCGACTCCGCCGGGGACCTCTGCGATCCGTTCGACCCGGCCTTGCAAGCGGGTGATGTTGGGGCGGGTGGCCATCCAGTCGTGCATAAAGCGGTAGAAGTCACCGCCCTGGATCATCTTGTAGTGGTAGGGTTCGATGGTGATGCGTTCCGAGTAGCGCCCGCCGTGGAACCAGAGCTGTTTCCAGCTCCGCGCCACCAGCGGCTCGAACGGCCCCGTCCCGACCTCCCAGAAGCACCAGGTGCGGTCGTTGCGCTGTTTGGCGTCCTGTTCAATCACCAGAACCTGTCGGTCGTGCAACCCCGCCTGGTCGAGATGGTACGCAAGGCTCAAGCCGGCTGCCCCGCCGCCGGTAATGATGTAGTCGAATTGACTCACGGCTTTCTCTACCCTTCATCAATCCTGTTCCCGTGAGCAGTGTAACACAGCCTTCAAGAGAGTGATACCAGATGGAACTGAAGCCACTGCAGGGCGCGCGTGGTTACCGGGGCGGGCGGGATCCTCGCGCTCACTCGCGCCCTGGCACGTGCAGAGCCAGGTTTTCGAGCACCAGGTTGGGATTGGCGTTGTCGCGCAGGTACCGGGCGGCCTGGCCAAGCTGGGCGACGAAGGCGTAGATCTGGGGGAGGGTGTGACGTTGGGCGGAGCGTTCGAGGTCGGCCTGGCGGTCAATATGCATGACCCCTTCGGGGCTGCCCGCAGCGACGAGCAGCACATCGCGCCACCAGCTTTGCCACAACTCCAGCCAGGCGAACACGGTCTCCTGTTCGCCGCTGCGGTACTCTCGGGCGCGGAGTTCGGCCCAGCGCAAGCCCTCGCTGCGCCCCTGTTCGTGGACGGCGAGCAGGGCGGCGATCTGCTCATCGCGACGAGCGATCGCTTCAGGCGTCTCGAGCAATTGCAGAGCCTGGCCGATGCGTCCGCCGCTCCAGGCAGCGAGCAAGGCCGCGGTTTGGGGATCGGCGCCCCGATCCACAAGCGCCCTGACCACCTGGCGCCGGGGGAGAGGGCGCAGGCGTAAAGCCCGGCAGCGGGAGACGATGGTGGGCAGCAGATCGGTGCTGTCGGCCACCAGGATCAGCGTGACGTAGGGCGGCGGCTCTTCGAGAGTCTTGAGCATCGCGTTAGCGGCTTCCTCGCTGAGTCGCTCGGCGTCGTGGAGAATAAAGACGCGGCGCTGCCCCTCATACGGTCGCAGACTGACATCACGTTGCCATTCGCGGATCGTGGCGATCTTGAGTTCCTTCTGGCGGGTAGCCTCCTCAGCTTTGCCTGCGGCAGCCTGGGTTTCCATACTCGCGACCCGCACATCGGGGTGATTGCCGCGCTCGATGCGCCGGCAGGCGCGGCAGGTCAGGCACGGGTCACCGTTCCCGTGTTCGCAATTGAGGGCCTGGGCCATTCGCAGCGCCAGCAAGCGCTTGCCCAGCCCGGGCGGGCCGCTGAAGAGATAGGCATGGGCGTCGGCGCCGGAGCGAATGCTGATCCGCAGTTGCTCAACGGCCCACTCGTGGCCAGTAATGTTCCAGGCCATCGCGGTTACACCCTCCGCAGCACCAGTACCGCGTTCACACCGCCGAATCCAAACGAGTTTGAAAGGGCGATCTGCACATCGGCATCACGGCTGATGTTGGGCACATAATCCAGGTCGCACTCCGGATCCGGTTCGTCGAGGTTGATCGTCGGCGGAATACGACCGTGGCGCATGGTCAACACCGTAGCTGCGGCTTCAACTGCCCCGGCGGCGCCGGTAAGGTGACCGATCATGGACTTATTCGCGCTGATGGGCACGCTGTAGGCGTACTCGCCGAAAACGAGCTTAATGGCCCGGGTTTCAGCCAGGTCGCCGGCCGGGGTGGCAGTCGCGTGGGCGTTGATGTAATCCACCTGTTGCGGATCGATACGGGCGTGATGGAGGGCCAGGCGCATTGCGCGGGCTGCGCCAAGCCCTTCGGGGTCGGGCGCGGTGATGTGGTAGGCATCGGCGGTTGCGCCGTAGCCGGCCACTTCGGCCAGCAGGGGCGCGCCGCGACGGCGGGCGCTGGAGAGGCGTTCGAGCACCAGCACGGCTGCTCCCTCGCCGGGCACGAAGCCATCACGGTGAAGGTCGAAGGGGCGCGAGGCGCGCGCCGGCAGGGTGTTGTGACTGGTGCTGAGGGCGCGCATTACGCAGAACGCGCCCAGGCCCAACTCGGTGATGGGGGCTTCGGCGCCACCTGCCAGCATCACCTCGGCATCGCCGCGCTTGATAATCTCCGCAGCTTCGCCGATGGCCTGGGTGCCGGCTGCGCAGGCGGTGCTGATGGCCGATGTGTAGCCCCGCAGCCCCAACTGGAGGGCCACCTGGCTGGCCGGCATGTGCGGCAAGGCCACCGGGATGAAGAAGGGGCTGATCTTCATCCCGCCCTGTCGCAGCAGGGTTGCCACCGCCTGCTCGGCGTCGGGCAGCGACGTGGTGCCACAGCCGATGAGGGCGCCGATCTCTTCGCAGGTACCGGCATCGATCCGCAGCCCGGCCGCATCGACCGCCATACGCGCCGCGGCCACCGCCATCTGGCTGGCGCGCGACATGCGGCGCGCCTCGCGGGCCTCCATGAACTCCTGCGGCTGAAAGTTTGGCACCTCGCCAGCGATCTGGCAGGGGTAGGCGCTCGGATCAAAGTGGGTAATCCGCCCGATCCCGCTGCGCCCGGCTACCAGACCATCCCAGAACGGCTCAATGCCGACGCCGAAGGGGGAGACCACACCCAGGCCGGTAATCACCACGCGCCGGTCCTCGGCCTCCTCGTCAATGCCAAGGGGTTGAGGCGCAGCAATCGGCGCCTCATCGAGTAACACGTCGGCCAGGAGCTCGTTGATCTGCGCTTCGAGGTCGTCAGTCTCGAACGCGGTGAGCAGGCCGAGCAAGTGCACTCGCAGGGCCTCCCGGCGGCTGATCGGCGTGCGCGCCATACGGGTCTCCTTGGCAGTGATCGGGCGCTATCGCCGTATGATAGCACGGCCTTGCAGTGGCCGCAAAACGGGGTAAGGGGGCCGGGGCCGGGGTGAAGGGCGGCAGGTTGCGAAACACTACCTCTGAAAGCGCCTCACCCCCCCAGCTCCGACATGCCGCGCAGGGTCGGCAGCACGCCTTCAGGCAAGCCGTGGCCCCAGGGTTTCATCTGCACAGCGTGGCGGATCAATTGCTCCACCTCGGCCTGGGTCGCCCCGGCGCGGATGGCTGCCCGCAGGTCAACCTCATCGTCGCGGAGCAGGCAGAGGTGCAACCGTCCGTCGGCGGTGAGGCGCATGCGGTTGCAGGTAGCACAGAAGGGGTCGGTAACGGCGCTGATAAAGCCGAGCTTGCCCGGCGCGCCCTGGATGCGGTAGCGCCGGGCCGGGTCGGCCGGGTCCTGCCCATAGGGGATGAGTGGGCCGAAGTGGGCCTCGATACGGGCAATCACCTCGGCGGTGCTGACGACACCCTCTTCGGCCAGGCCGGCCACGCCGGTGAGCGGCATCACCTCGATGAAGCGGAACTCCCAGGGATGTTTCGTGGTCAACGCGGCGAGCTGCACCACCTCGTCGTCGTTCATCCCGCGCACCACCACCGCGTTGAGCTTGATGGGGTGCAGCCCGGCCTCGTCGGCGGCCTGAATGCCCGCCCAGACCTCGTCGAGGTTGCCGCCGCGGGTCATCTGGCGGAACTTCACGGGGTCGAGGCTGTCAATGCTGATGTTGACCCGATCGAGCCCGGCGGCCTTGAGCGGCGCGGCCAGGCGCCGCAGCCGCAGGGCGTTGGTGGTCAGGGCGATCTGTTCGATGCCGGGAATGGCCTTCATCGCGCGGATCAACTCGACCAGATCCTGGCGCAGGGTCGGCTCGCCGCCGGTGAGTCGGAGCTTGCGAAAGCCAGCGGCGGCGGCAGCGCGCACGACCAGCAGCAACTCGTCGTTGGTCAGCAACTCCGGGCGGGGCTGGAAGCGCATCCCCATCGCTGGCATGCAGTAGACGCAGCGCATGTTGCAGCGATCGGTGAGCGAGACGCGCAGGTAGTCAATACGCCGCCCGAAGCTGTCGTGCGCGGGCGTATCGGCTGGGTAGTGCGGCAGGCGTTGGGGCTCGTAGAAGCTGATCGGGACGACGCCCTTCATCGGGTGATCGTTCGTCATGACACGCCTCGTTGCGATGAAACGATAGAGGTGTTGCGCTGGGGAGGTGGTGAGGCGCGATGGTGGTAGCAGGCGATGCAATCGCTTTGACACCTCTCACACCGCTACACCTCCACAAAGCAGCTACGCAGCGGCGAACTTGAGCACACTGATCCGCGCGGCGAGTTGGCGCGCAATCTGGCGGAAGACGTCGGCATACGCATCGGGGGCATCGCTGATCACCGCGGGCACGCCGCTGTCGGCCCCCTCGCGCACGGTGATGCCCAGGGGGATTTGCCCCAGCAGGGGCACCCCCAGCCGCGCCGAGAGCCGCTCGGCGCCGCCCGAGCCGAAAATGTCGTAGCGCTTCCCCGTATCGGGGGCCACGAAGTAGGCCATGTTCTCAACGATGCCCAGCAGGGGCACATTCACCTTCTTGAACATCTCCATGGCCTTGATCACATCGGCGGTGGCCACGGCCTGCGGCGTGGTGACAATCAGGCTACCCGTCAGCGGCAGGCTCTGGGCCAGCGTCAGAGCCACATCGCCGGTACCGGGCGGCAGGTCAATGATCAGGTAATCGAGGGGCGCCCAGGCCACATTGTAGAGGAACTGTCGGAGCAACTGGCTCACCATTGGCCCGCGCCAGATCACCGGCTGGCTCTCGTCGATCAGAAAGCCCACCGAGATCAACTTGATGCCGTGGCCCTCGAGCGGGATCAGCATTGCCTCACCCTGCTCGTTCTGAAAGGCTTCCGGCTGCCCCTGCACCCCGAACATCAACGGCATACTTGGCCCGAACACATCGGCGTCGAGCAAACCGACCCGCGCGCCCTCCAACCCCAGGGCCACTGCCAGGTTGGCCGCGACGGTGCTCTTGCCTACGCCACCTTTGCCGGCTGCCACGGCGATAACATTCGCCACGCCAGTGATCGGCGCCTGTTCGGGAATACCCGCCGGACGGCGCGTATTCGCCGTGAACTCGATGCCGACCTCCTCCACTCCCGGCACCGCGCGGACAGCCGCCTCGGCCTCTGCGCGGATCTGATCCTTAAGTGGGCAGGCCGGCGTGGTGAGTTCAATCGTGAAGCTTACGGCTGAGCCGTTGATCTTCACATCCTTGACCATACGCCGCGAGACGATGTCGCCGCCGAGCTCCGGCTCCTGTACCTGACTGAGGGCGGCGAGCACCTGCTGCTCGGTGATCTGGGGCGCGCCGCGCGTGAAGAGACCCATGGATGTGCTCCGGAATACTCGCTGGACGTGTCGTTTCGTGGAGATGGGAGCGACAAGCTATCTCAAAACCTGGAGGTGTGGAAACCAGAGATCCCCACACACCGGCCGGAGGTCTGGCTGCGGCGGAGGCGCGCGGGAGGGCCTGCGGGGTTTTGAGATACTTCCTTGCTTAACCTCATTATACCAGAGAATTACAAAAGATGTATCTATCGAAAGTCGTCAGGCCCCATGCGCGGGGCGCACAACGCCAGAATGAAAATATTATTGTTCTTGGGAGGGCTTCGCCCTCCCAAACCCTCCCGCGGGCAGGCTATTTTCACCTCAG
>Ga0116211_1000218_pt1 | contig 33866 bp, 26 predicted proteins | sample SaghotsprinmetaG_FD_94484 | JGI IMG/M metagenome (GOLD analysis project Ga0116211, IMG submission 94484) | Hot spring microbial communities from South Africa to study Microbial Dark Matter (Phase II) - Sagole hot spring metaG | ecosystem: Environmental > Aquatic > Thermal springs > Hot (42-90C) ... | reverse complement strand
GCGATGACCGATCTGTTAGAAGTGGTCGAAATGGCGCGCGATTACAATCCCGAACTCGACGTGCGCGTCTTACTGACACGGATTGATCCGCGCACCAAAGACGCGGCAGAGATGTTGGCATTTTTGCATGAGCAAAAGCTTAATGTATTGCCTACGCGCATTTGCGAGCGTGTGGCGTTTCGTCGTGCGATTGGTGAGGGTGCAGTGGTACAAGAACTGGGGCGTGATCAAGTCGCCATCCAAGAAATGGAAGCTTTTTTTAAGGAAGTGCAGCTATGAGTATGCGCAAAAAACCGGATACCCGCGCGTTTTTAGCCCCAAAAGATCCTAGCGCGTTTTTGGATGGTGTCAGTGCTGAGCAGCCCGAAAAAAAACCCAGCTCCGCAGCAAGCACGCGCAGCAGCGGCCAGCCCAAATTGACCAAGATTTTTAATCTAACGCCGGAATTGGTGCAGGCGCTCAAGCGAGAAGCCTTTGAACGTTCCGTACAAGAGGGTCGGCGCGTCACCGAAACAGAACTCGTGGATACTGCATTACGGCAATATTTAAATATATAAAACTATATCTATATATTTAAATAACAATCAGCGCATCTGGGCTGGCCAAATCAATCAAACGTTGTCGTGTATTGGTCAGTAGCGCCTGTGCTGCTGCCGTATCTTGACCTCGATGGGCGGAACACACCACCAGCCCATCAATACTGAGCAACATCAATGTGGCACGCAAGTTTAACTCTTCACTAGTGGCATGTGGCAACAGCGGTTTAATCAATGCACGCAACTGCTTACGCTCACGCAACTGTACTTTTTCTAATAGCGCCGCCGCAAATGTGTGCCGTGTGGACAATGCCCAGATTTCACAAAACACTGCGGCAAACGACTGTTGCGTGACATCATGCAAAAATAAATCAATCGCAGCGCAAAACTGCTCAATCGCAGGCTGACCCGCGAGACTCGATTGAATGTCAGCAACCGCCCACCGATAACGATCCAAGATTCGATACAGTAAGGCTTCGACCAGATCCTCCTTATTTTTATAATAGTGCTGTACGTGACTTAGGCTCATCCCCAACTCGTTAGCCACTGCACGCATCGACAAACCCGCAAATCCTTCTGTAATAAACAGCCGAGTGGCTGCCTCTACAATCGCTGCTGCCCGCTCCATACCCTTTTCAGTGGTAATCGATGGCTTGTGTCGAAGTGACGATACTAAATCTGGCGACATATCAGGACTCAATCATTTCTCGGGCAGACATATCTTAACCGTTTGGCTGGTTCTATCAGTTTACGCGCAAAAATGAGCAGCTGCAAAATTGACTTCTAGGTCATCCGACCTATAATTGAATCAGCATTAGGTCAGCCGACCTATTTAAAACCAACCTATCACCTGACTCGTACTACCGAGTCATTACGATTGATCTAAAGGATATTTTATGGCCTACCCAACACCGACGTGGATGGACTCTGATCTCGAACTGTATCGCAGCAGCGTACGGCGCTTTGTCGAGACTGAAATCGCACCTTTCGAAGACAAGTGGCGCAAGCAGCAACACGTTGATCGCGAGTTGTGGAACAAAGCTGGCGAGCTTGGCTTATTGCTGGCTGACGTGCCAGAACAGTACGGCGGGGCGGGCGGTGATTTTCGTCACATGGCAATTTTGTTTGAAGAGCAAGCCTATGCCGGTGATCGTGCGCTTGGGACGCACGTGCATGCAATTGCCGCGCACTACATTCTGAACCAAGGCACCGAAGAACAAAAACAAAAGTATTTGCCTAAACTGGCATCTGGTGAAATGGTCGGTGCGATTGCGATGTCTGAGCCAAATGCCGGTTCAGACTTGCAAGGTACTCGAACCAAAGCAGTCAAAGACGGCGATGACTACCTGATCAGCGGCTCGAAGATCTTTATTTCAAATGGCTATTTGGCGGACTTAATTGTCGTCGTGGCCAAAACCGATCCGAATGCAGGCTCAAAGGGCGTGTCGTTATTTTTGGTCGAAACCCGCAATGTCGAAGGCTTTAAAGTCGGCAGAATCCTCGAAAAACTCGGACAAAAAGGCCAAGACACCTGTGAGCTGTATTTTGATGAGGTGCGCGTACCAGCGAGCGCACTACTCGGCGGGGTAGAAGGTAAAGGTTTTGCCCATCTGATGACCGAGCTACCGTATGAGCGCCTGATGCTCGGTGTATCGGCGATTGCTTCGATTGAGCGCGCGATTGCCTTGACAGTGGACTATACCAAGCAACGTAAAGCCTTCGGTAAAACCCTATTCGAAATGCAAAACACCCGCTTTGTGCTGGCCGATGTCCAAGCGCAAGCGGTGATGGCACGCGCATTTGTGGATCAATGCATCGTACAGATTGATCAAGGCAAGCTGGACACCGTGACGGCATCGATTGCCAAACTGACCCTGAGTGAATTGGAGTGTAGCGTGATTGACCGCTGTCTACAGTTGTTCGGGGGCTACGGTTACATGCTGGAATACCCGATCACCCAGATGTATGCCGATGCCCGTGTACAACGTATCTACGGTGGCTCCAGCGAAATCATGAAAGAGATTATCGCGCGCGCACTGTAACAGTTCACATCAAACCTACAATCAATGCAGTACCGAACGAATCAGGGCTGCATTGATTAAAACCAGTCATGTTTAACAAGAGGGAACGTTCAAATGAGTTATCACGGCATTAATTTTGGCTTAGGTGACACCATCGACGCACTGCGTGACAGTGTCGAGCAATTCACCAGCAAGGAAATCACCCCACGCGCCGCAGATGTCGACAAAAATAACGATTTTCCAAAAGATCTTTGGAAAAAATTTGGCGATTTAGGCTTGCTTGGCATCACCGTGAGTGAGGACTGTGGCGGTGCCGGGCTGGGCTATCTCGCGCATGTGGTCGCGGTCGAAGAAATCGCTCGTGGTTCAGCCGCGATTGCATTGTCTTATGGGGCGCACTCCAATTTATGCGTCAATCAAATCTTCAGAAACGGTAACACTGCCCAGCAGAAAAAGTATTTGCCGAAGCTTGTGACCGGTGAACATATCGGCGCGCTGGCCATGAGTGAACCGAATGCTGGCTCCGATGTGGTCAGCATGAAATTGCGCGCAGATAAACGAGGAGATGTCTATGTTTTAAACGGCACTAAGATGTGGATTACCAACGGACCTGACGCAGACACTTATGTGATTTATGCCAAAACTGATATGGCAGCTGGTGCGCATGGCATTACTGCATTTATTGTTGAACGTGGCTTTGCTGGTTTTAGCCAAGCGCCTAAGCTTGATAAACTCGGTATGCGTGGCTCGAATACCTGTGAGTTAATTTTTCAGGACTGCGAAGTTCCGGCAGAAAATATTCTGGGTGGCTTAAATCAAGGCGTTAAGGTTTTAATGTCTGGATTAGATTACGAGCGTGTGGTGGTTGCGGCCATCAGTGTTGGCATTATGCAGGCCAGTTTAGACTTGGTACTGCCTTATATTCACCAGCGCGAACAATTTGGTCGAGCCATTGGTGAATTTCAACTCATGCAAGGCAAAATCGCGGATATGTATACGGCATTAAACTCTTCACGGGCTTATTTATATGCAGTTGCACAAGCCTGTGATCGTGGTGAATCGGTGCGTAAAGACTCAGCGGCTGCCATCTTGATGTGTGCAGAACACGGCACTCAAGTGGCGCTCGAAGCAATCCAAAGTTTGGGCGGTAATGGCTACATGAACGACTGTCCAGCAGGTCGTCTGCTGCGTGATGCCAAACTACTTGAAATCGGCGCGGGAACCAGCGAAATCCGCCGTATGCTAGTCGGTCGCGAGCTGTTTAACGAAACGCGCTGAGTTTGGGATAGTTTCTGAGGTCTCCATGTGAAATTTTTACTGAGTTTCACATGGATTTTTATTAAATTAAACATTATCTTACCTTATAATTACTGGTGTTTGGTCTCGCACAGCAAATGAGCCAACACTTCAAACCATTCTAGCGCGCAGCTATGCCGATGCTATTTTACGTTTTAAGCACGTGATCTTCTGTATTGGTACAAACACTCGTACTACTGTCTTGGACGCCTCTAAACGGCGTTATACGCAGTTTTAGGCCTTCAATTTGCGTCGAATAAAGCATTAACCTGCATTTTAGACGTAAAGCTCTGGAATTTTACTGCTTATGTCTGATGACCCATTACGATGTATTTTTCATGTTGTGCTTAGCTTGAGTCGGCGCGCCCAATACGGTTATTTTTTAACCGATTAAGTTCTTTTTTGAAAAAAGTCAAAAATCTTTTTAAGGTTAAAAAAAGGTTAAGAATATGGTTAAAGATAGGTTAAAGGAAAAAAAAGTGCTGTAACTTAATAATTAAAAAAGATTTTTCGGGGAGTGTTTGCGCAGCTATGCCGATAAAGCGCGCAGCTATGCCGTTTTGCCGCGCAGCTATGCCGATAAAACGCGCAGCTATGCCGATAAAGCGCGCAGCTATGCCGATGGACAAACTTAATAAGATCTGAAATGCTCAAAGCGCAGACTGCTATATAAAAGTTATTTTTAGATCAAAAACGCTCGTTTTGGACAATCGACACGTCAAGGTTGCCGATTTTTTTGAAAAAGAGTGGTGGTGGTCTTGATGCATGGCGTTCGTGGTGCATTTTTGAGGTGGTTTTGTGCAGTTTTAACGCCAAAAAGCGCGCAGCTATGCCGATGGTTGGTCGAGCTGCTCATGTGGTGTTCTAAGCCAAGATACCTTACCGTCACCCCTGATCTGAGCATCGCGAATTAAGCCGAGTCGTTCGAGCTCCTGCAGTGCTTTTAGCAACGAGCGTGCTTGAAAGTCGCGTAATCTGCCAGTTGAGCCACTCCATAATTGTAATAGCTGCGCACTAATCACGTGTATTTTACCTTCTTCATGTGTGGCGACATAATTTTGTAACCATTTGGCCATATCCTGCTTCCGACCAATTCTAAGTCTCGTATGCATATCGACTAGTCCGTACTCCATATGGCCAAATAGTTTTATGATCTCTGGATTCATGCGCAGCCAGTATTCGCCGGTGTCTTCATCTAATGCATAGCCGTCAATCAAGTGCAGTGCTGCTTTATAACGTTTGGTCTGAATCAATACCGTACCGCTGGTCAGTCGATAAAAGCTTTCTTGCAGCCATTCATACTGTGATTTTCCGGTGGTTCTACCGATTTCTCTTAAAAATTGTGCCCGATTAAAATAAATACTATCACCGAGTCTTTCTCCTTGTGCGACCCGTAACGCCTGTAAAAAAACATCATTATCGGCCATATCGAGTTGATGACCTGAATAATAAATGCTGGCATCGCCACGGCTGGCCATCAGGGCTTTTTCGTGGATCTGCCGTGTGCCTGACTTGATCGGTGCGAATAGGCTAGAGCGCGCCAGATGATTAGGCATAGCAGATTCGAGCAGCGGAAATAACGGTAGCGTCCGCTGTTGCTCATCAAGTAAAGTTTGTGCCACTTGCCGTGCTGTGGTGTTGGCTTTGGTTGACTTACTGGTGGCAACAGCGGTGTGCGCAGGCTCAGCGGGTCGTGAGACCTGACTGGCTGCTTGTTCGATTTCACGCTTGGCTTGTTCGAGAGCATTGACCACTGCTTGCCATCCTTTGGTGTTTACCTGAATTGAGCGTCAATTAACTATTATTAACGACGCTTTTACGTACTCTAGCATAACAGCTTTAATTACTTTGACAGCCCTCGTCAACCTTTCCACAGGTGATTTAGTCAGCTTGGTGTGTCTGCCTAACAGGGTATTAAAATTATCGGCATAGCTGCGCATAACTATAAATATATATGTATAGCTATATATGTTTTTGGTGGACAATAAAACCTTATTCACTTACAGTAAAGCTGAATTTTTTCAGTTTGATAGTCAATATGCTGTGCGATTGTGGTTCGGGTATTGTATTTACGAATTGTTGTGCTGTGGTCTGGCAACAAGGCGGTGCGACAGATTCAGCCGAGCGTTTGATGCGGGCGCGTTATACAGCGTATGTACGGGGTCATATTGAGTTTATACGGCTGACTACCCTGCCGATCCAACAGCCGCGCTTAGATATTGCCCAAATGACCGCGTGGAGTGCGCAGACCGAGTGGCTGGGGCTACAGGTGCTCAGTCATCAATTGTCGGCGCATTCGGCGCAACATGCTTGGGTGGTGTTTTCAGTCAGTTGCCGTGAAAACGGACAGGCTTATACGCATCATGAGCGCTCAGCTTTTGTCAAAGATGGAGTGTCGTGGCGATTTATCGACCCTACCGTGTCGATTAGGGCTGAGCGCAATCAGCCCTGTATTTGTGGCTCTAAACAAAAATTTAAACGCTGCTGTGCGCCGATGTTGGGTTAAGCGTGTTGCACGACGCTTACCTAAAAAACGGAAAATTAAGCCCGTTTCTCAAGCAATCACGACTTGATGTTGACGCCGAATCGCTTAGTACCAACTGCTGAGCGAAATACCCAAGCCGACGTAAGTCGCTCGATGGTTGTAGTCAATCAGGCTTTCACCGTAGCCATCAAAAATCTGTACATGACCGCGCAACGCCCCTTTGACCGGAAATGTCCAATCAAACTGTACCGCGCCTTTGGCCTCACTGCCCGACTCTAGATTGCGGCGTAGCAGCAAGGCGTATTCATTCTGGTTGCGCTTATGCACGACTTGCAGCTCGCCTTTGCCAGTAAAGTCTTCGATGTCGGCGTTATCGTCTTTATCGGTGCCTTCTGCAAAACGATACCAAGGGCGTAGCATCACCACCCAATTGTCTTTTTCCAGACCGACATTCAAGATCGCCCGATTCCAACTGCGTGACAACGGCAAAGCGCGGCCATTGGATTGATGGTTGAGCGTCAGACCCAGTAAGCGACCCTGCCAGCCCAAGATTTGATATTGTGTATTAAAAATTAAGCTGGCTTCGGGTTCGTAGTTGGTTTCCCGAAATGGCCGCGACTCGTCGTCATTGTAGACCTGCCAGTGCGAGGCTTGTGTATAGCCAAGCCAAACATCGCCATATTCGCCAAACAGCCCTTCGACGGCTTTGGTTTTTAGACTGATTTGAAACTTGGCTTCCACGTGTTTGAGTGCTTGGATGTCCTGTACTTGGTTAACCGGATTGGGGCTAGTCGGCAGATCATTGATCCGAGAGGTATACATCGCGGGGAGTAAGTAGACGGGTCGATTGGCGCGAATGTTAAATGTGCCGAGTTTGGATTGTTCGGACAGCTCCCAGCGTCGATCCAGTAACGACAAATCTGGATGGTTGGTTTGCTGATTGATTGAATTGAAAGGGTTAAGCGTTTCTAAAAAATTACTTGCTGCGTTTCTCAGGGTTGTTGTTGTTGCTGTGTTATTGCTCGCCACGTCCCCTGTAACGGGTTCAGGTGCTGTGCCGGTGGATTCAACCATCAAGGGCTGCCGACCAAATGCCGTATCGTAGCAACTGAGTCGGTCGGCACTACTGTCCAGCGCCAAACAGGCTTGTGGTGATGCTGGTGTGATGGTTTGTTCTGGCTTTAGATCGGCCGCGATGGTTTCGGCTGGCGTAGATGGGGCAGGGGCGGCTTCTACTGCCGTTGACGCTGCCGAAGCAGTCGGTACTGGATTGGCTAACGCCAACGGCAGACCACAGATTGACAAGGGCAGTACCAGCCAGCCACGTAAAGCGGAGGGAGAAAGTAACGCAAAAACTGGACGAGGCATGAGACTGGACAATCCAAAAAAGTGACGTTTCGTGTGAGATTATAACAATCTGTCTGCGAGCACTTCATATTATTTTCGATCTATTGATATATATGTATATAAATATAGTTTTAAATAAAAGCACCGAACGGTGTCGATGCTTTTGGAGTGGTGTTTTAACAGGCGCTAGCTGTCATTAGCTTGAATCTGTAGCAAGATCTGCCGTTTTTTCACCTGTTGGCCAACGCTTGCCAGTACCTCAGACACTGTACCGTCACAATTGGCACGGATTTGCTGCTGAATTTTCATCGCTTCTAGGATCAATACCGGCTGGTCTTTTTTAACCACATCACCGACATTGGCCAGCAGATTCACCACTGCACCATCCATCGGCGCGCGGATTTGACCATCACCGACTTGGTCAGCGGTGACTGGCGGCGCATAGGTGGTGTTTTCGATAGTCAGGTTGCCATTACCCAGATCAAGGTATACCGTTGATCCAGCCAGCACATACGCCACCGAACGCCGCACGCCCTGCCAGACATAGGTCAGCCGATTTGGGCTGCGCGCGACGATCTTAAACGACTGCTGTTGGTCGAGTGCCTGCGCCAGATAGTCGTCGCCCTCTTCATGCAGATGCACCACATAGGCTTGCTCACCGACTTTGAGTTGAATTGGCAGTGCTGCGCTAAAGCTGGTTGTCCAACTGGCTTGTGTGTTCGGTTGTGAAGTCAGGTAAGCCGCCAGTACCAAGGCTTCCACCGATACCACCGGCGGTAGCATGCTGACATCTTGGCTAAAATGTTCGGCAATAAATGCGGTATTGGTGTGGCCTGCGACCAGTTCGGGATGCCGCAGCAAATTGACCAAAAATTGCTTATTACTATTCACACCCAGTAACACACAATCCTCTACCGCGCGTGCCAGCAAACGCACTGCATCAGTACGGGTTTTGCCGTAAGCGATGATTTTGGCAATCATCGAATCATAGTACGGACTGACTTCACCTTGTGCGGTCATGCCATGATCAATCCGCACATTCGGTAGATCAGCCGGTTGCCACAGTAGGATTTTGCCGGTTTGTGGTAAAAAGTCCTGACTTGGATCTTCGGCATACAAGCGCACTTCAACCGCGTGGCCATTCAGTTGCAGTTGATCTTGTTGTAAGGGCAGTTGCTCGCCATTCGCAACGCGTAACTGCCACTCCACTAAGTCTAGCCCTGTAATCATTTCGGTGACTGGATGCTCGACCTGTAGACGGGTATTCATTTCCAAGAAATAAAAATGACCATCACTGTCCAGCAAAAACTCCACCGTACCTGCGCCGACGTAATCACAGGATTTGGCCGCTGCGACCGCCGCCTCACCCATCCGCTGCCGTAGGTCAGCGGTCATAACAGGGCAGGGGGCTTCTTCGACGACTTTTTGATGGCGGCGTTGAATCGAACAATCCCGCTCAAATAGATAGACACAGTTGCCGTGTGTATCGCCAAACACCTGTACTTCGACATGGCGTGGTGCGATCACCGCACGCTCTAAAATTAGCTCGCCAGAACCAAACGCGTTTTCGGCTTCGGAGCGGGCGGTATTCAGCGCGGCTTCTAGTTCATCGGCTTGATGCACCAAGCGCATACCGCGCCCACCACCACCGGCGGAGGCTTTGACCATCAATGGAAAACCAATCCGCTGACCTTCTGCGAGCAAGGTGTCGATCGCTTGATCACTGCCTTCATAACCGGGGATGCACGGCACACCGGCAGCCAGCATGGCAATCTTTGACAGGCGTTTGCTACCCATCAACTCAATTGCGTGCGGGGTAGGCCCGATAAATGTGATGCCACGCGCTTGGCAGGCTTGGGCAAATTCGGCATTTTCGGACAAGAAGCCATAACCAGGGTGAATCGCATCCGCGCCGGTTTTTTCGGCAGCATCCAGAATCTTGTCGATCCGCAGATAAGACTCAGAGACCTTGGACTCGCCCAAGCACACGGCCTGATCGGCATACTGCACATGCCGTGCAGTCGCATCGGCATCCGAATAGACCGCGACGGTTTGATAGCCGAGCGCTTTGGCTGACTGCATCACTCGAACCGCGATTTCGCCGCGATTGGCCACTAATACTTTAGAAAACATCATTCATACTCCAATATATATTCATATAAATATATATTTATTCAGCCCAATTCGGTAAGCGTTTTTGAATAAACGCCATGGTACCTTCCATGCCCTCGGCACTGCCGACTGCTTCGGCAAACTGGACGGCTGCTCGATCGAGTAAGCCTGACAGATCGGTTGCGGCGACTTGATGTAGCAAGGCTTTGGTCACGCGACTGGCGTTTGGTGCCGCGCGTTGAATCTGTTGCAGTGCTGCGTTCAGTTCGGTTTGTAGCGCTGCTTCGTCGCTGACCAGTGTGTGTGCGATGCCAAGCCGCACCGCTTCTGCACCATTAAAGCGTAGACCGAGCAAGGCGACGCGACGCGCTTGGGTGATACCGATCCGCTGCACCACAAATGGGGCAATCTGCGCGGGAATCACGCCAAGTCCTGTCTCGGGTAAACCAAACTGCGCATCCTCGCGGCTAATCGCCAGATCAGACACACAAGCCAAGCCAAATCCGCCGCCCAGCACCGCGCCTTCGAGCACCGCGACCACGATCTGTGGGGCATGATTGACGGTTTCGATCAATGTGCCAAACAGTCGATTAAACGCAATATACGGCTGGTTAGAGGCCGCTTGTGCAGCCGCCATCCGTAACGCTGCCATATCTTTAATGTCGCCACCGGCACAAAAATGTCCACCGGCACCGCGTAGCACGACTGCCCGAATGCTGAGGTCATCTTTGATCTGACCGAATACCTCGATCAGTTCGTTCAGCATCTGCGCACTCATGGCATTACGCTGTTCTGGCCGATTTAAGGTGACGTGCAACACTGCACCGTACTGTTGCACAATCAGCGTTTCAGAGCTGGCTTGTATGACATTAATCGATGGATTTGACATGGTAGACTCCGTTTATGCTGATGGTTATTTTTTCTTGCTGGGCAAGATGTCCATCAGCTTACAAATGATGCCGAGCATGATCTCATCTGCACCGCCACCAATCGAACCCAGACGGCCATCACGGTACAGCTGACCGGCAGGGTTGTCCCACATAAAGCCCATGCCACCCCAATACTGTAGGCAGCTATCGGCCACTTCGCGGGTCAGACGACCGGCTTTGAGCTTGGCCATCGAGGCCAATTTAGTCACGTCTTCACCGGCGATATGCTGTTCGCAGGCTTGGTAGGTCAAAGCACGTAGCAACTCGACCTCGGTCTGAAGTTCGGCCATGCGGAAATGAATCGACTGGTTATCAATCAAGGCTTGCCCGAAGGTGTGACGATCACGGCAATAGGCGATAGTGTCGGCGATACATTTGTCCAGTCCACCGACTGCATTGGCGGCTGCCCACAGACGCTCTTCTTGGAACTGCATCATCTGCATCATAAAGCCCATGTTTTCTTGGCCGATCAGATAACGCTGCGGCACGCGGACATCGTCCAAAAATACTTGCGCAGTCTGGGTGGAGCGCATGCCGAGCTTGTCGAGTGGCTCAGAAAACGAAATGCCTTTGGTCTTGGTCGGCACGATGATTAACGACTTGTTAAAGTGTGGCTTGCCATCTGAGGTATTCGCCAGCAAGCACAAGAAGTCAGCTTGCAGTGAATTGGTGATCCACATCTTGGTGCCGTTAATCACATAATCATCGCCGTCTTTGACTGCGGTGGTTTTGATCGCGGCCACATCTGAACCGGCATGTGGTTCGGACACGGCGATGGAGGCCACATATTCACCCGAAATCGCCGGTGTCAAAAACTCATCGCGCAATTCTTTGCTGCCGAAGCGGGCAAGGGCAGGGGTAGCCATGTCAGTTTGCACGCCAATCGCCAGCGGTACACCGCCACAATTGGCCGTGCCAAGCGCTTCGGCCACCACGATGTTGTACGAGTAATCTAAGCCCATACCGCCATTTTCTTCTGGCTTACAGATGCCGAGCAGACCCAGATCGCCCATTTTTTTAAAGACTTCATGCTGCGGGAAGAAACCCTGCTTTTCCCACTCAGGGATAAACGGGTTCAGCTCTTTTTCGACAAACTGTAGCGCGGTTTTGCGTAGCGCGTCGTGTTCGGCAGTAAATTTCATGGTCACACTCCGGTGTGTTGGGTAGCGGTTGTGGACAAGTCGCACAACGTTAGACGATCAATCCAAAAGCAAAGCGTTCAAAAACACTGGTTTCAAAAATCATGCATTCGAGCCTTGAGCATGACAAACCCCAGACTCGTATATCAGTTACAAACGTGCGACACCAAAGCGAATCGGTGTAAGTTTGCGTTGTTCGGCTTCAAACACGGTTTGCAACAAAAACACCAGCAAACGACGGGTATCGCGTGGGTCAATTACCCCGTCATCATGTAGCCGCGCACTGTTAAAAAATGCATTGGTGCCTTGTTCCAGCTTCATGGCGGTACTTTGTTCCAAAAAGTCCAGCATTTGCTCATTTGGCTCCATGCCAGACTGCCGTTGCTTTTCTTCGGCGACGATACGCAAGACTTTGCCCGCCTGCGCACTGCCCATCACGGCGGTACGCGAGTTCGGCCATGCAAAAATAAACCGAGGCGACAAACCACGCCCACACATCGCATAGTTGCCCGCGCCGTATGAGCCACCGACCACAATGGAGATTTTGGGGACAGTGGTATTGGCCACCGCTTGGATGACTTTTGAGCCGTGTTTGACGATGCCATTCTGTTCAGCATCGGTGCCAACCAAGAAGCCCGTGGTGTTATGCAGAAAGATCAATGGCCGCTGAGTTTGCTCACACAGTTGGATAAACTGTGCCATCTTGGTTGCGCCATGCGGGGTAATTGGCCCGTTGTTGGTGATGATACCGACGGTAAAACCGGCGATTTTTGACCAGCCACACACCGTAAAATTGTCATATTCGTTTTTAAACTCCATGAAATCTGAATCATCGACCAAACGGGCGATAATTTGTTTCATGTCGAGTGGGGTTTTGGGGTCGGCTGGAATAATGCCCAGTACATCATCAATCGGATAGCGCGGTTCTGCATAGCTAGTCGGCACGTTTTGCACGGGACGCCAGTTCAGCATACTCATCACATCGCGGGCGATGCGAATACCGTCTTGGTCGTTTTCGGCGAGAAACTCTGCGGTTCCGGCGATTTGGGCATGCATCTCTGCACCGCCCAGATCTTCGCTGGTCGCCACTTCACCGGTGGCGGCTTTGAGCAGCGGCGGGCCAGCCAAAAACATCTCGGTTTGTTTGCGGACTGCAATCACATAATCAGATAGGCCAGGTTGGTACGCGCCGCCCGCGGTTGCGTTACCATGAATCACCGACACTTGTGGGATACCGGCGGCAGATAGCCGTGCTTGATTGGCAAAAGTCTTGCCACCAGGGATAAATACCTCTGCCGCGTAGTTGAGGTTTGCCCCGCCGCTTTCGGTCATGGTGATGACTGGCAGCTTGTTTTCCATAGCAATTTCTTGCAGGCGCAGGGTTTTTTGCACTCCCATCGGCTGCATCGTGCCGCCTTTGATTGCACTATTACTGGCGGAAACCAAGCAACGCACACCATTGACAAAGCCCAAACCAGAAATCACACAGCCACCCGCATCCGAACCGTCTTTGTCATCGAACATCTGATAACCGGCCAAGCCCATCAGTTCAATAAATGGCGAGTTGGCATCCAGCATCAGACGCACCCGCTCATGCGGTAGGATTTTGCCTTTTTTGTCAAACTTCGGCTTGGCGGCGTAGGATTTTTCAACGACCTTTTGCCCAATCGCGCGTAAGTCATCAATAAATTGCTGCATATTGGCGCGGTTACGGGCAAATTCTTCGCTGTTGTTGTCGATTTCGCTGTCAATCACGCTCATGAGGCTTGCTCCTGATTCTCGTCCTGATCGTCGTCTTGCGCGCTATCCTGAGTTTTGTCGCTGTTTTTTAGGATATCTGGAATAAAGGCACGATGAAAACCATTAAATGGTTGGTTGTTCTCGGCATCACCCAGTGGATACATCCGTGTGCCTTGTGAGGCCGCGCCATCAATCCGAATGGTCATGCCAGACACAAACGCAGCGGCTTGCGACAGTAAAAAGCAGGTCACAGCAGACACCTCGGACTCTGTGCCCATCCGCTTAATCGGCACGTTACCGGCCAGCGATGGGATGATAAATTTAGCAAAATCGCCCTGATAGGTGTCCATGCCAGACGACATGATCCAGCCGGGGGCGACACAGTTAACCCGCACGCCAGACTTGCCCCATTCGACCGCTGCAGTTTTGGTCAGATTATCTACGCCCGCCCGTGCCGCGCCAGAATGCCCCATGCCGGGCATGCCGCCCCACATGTCAGCCGCCATGTTGACGATGCTGCCGCCATGCTTGGCCATCCACTGGGTGTAGGTTTCGCGCATCATTAAAAACGTGCCGTGGAGGTTGTTTTTAATCACCGCATCAAAGCCATTGATCGAGATGTTTTCCAATGCCGAGGGAAACTGTCCACCGGCGTTATTGACCAAGCCGTCAATTTTGCCAAACTGTTCAATTACTTCGGCGATGGTCTGCTTGACTTGGGCTTCGTCACGAATATCGCAGACTTTGCCGATGGCCTTGCCGCCATCTTCTGCGATTTCGGCCAAAACCTTATCTAGCTTTTCGATCTTGCGACCGGTAATCACCACTTGTGCGCCGAGCGCAGCCAATTCGTGTGCGGTGCAGCGGCCAATGCCAGAGCCGCCACCGGTCACAATAATCACCTGACCCGAAAACGCGTCAGACCGAAAAATTGAAGCATATCCAGACATCGCAAATTCCACATGTAAATAAGAAAAGAGATTAGGCTTAAGCCAATACATCAGCAGGGATTTTGACCGGCATATCGAGCAACTGTTGGGCAAATGCCTTGCCTTGCGGGTCAATCCGTAGACTGGCCATGCCACCGCCGCCAAGCGCGTTTTCCAGCATAAAATTCAGTGCATGTAAGCCGGTCAACTCGTAGCGTTTAACTGTACTTGTCGGCTGATCCAAGACGTGCTGCATATATTGCGCAACTGCCGACTCGGTCAGTGCTGCGCGAATCCAAGGCAAATACTCAGGCCGCCGTGCAATCACGCCAATGTTGCCGTGATTGCCTTTGTCACCGCTGCGGGCATAGGCTAGATCAATCAACGCAACTTTAGTTTCTGCGCCGGTATAGCTTGCGGTTGCACCCGCCGCAACCGGTGTCGGCAGTTGGATGGGTTGACCGGCGGGGATGTTGACGGGTTGCCGCTCACCTGCAATATCAAGTTCAACCGTCACATCCGCTTTGTTGACCAACATCGAAAACAGCTTGACCACTGGCGAGGGTTTGGGTCGTCCGCCGACAATGCCGGTCATGCCCGGTGCCATGCCAGTGGCGGCTTGGGCGATTTCGGAGGCAAAAAATAAACAGGCTTCACTAAACAAATGGCTGACCGCGATTTTGACCACCACTTCACGGTTGTCGGCCATGCGTGCCTGCGCACCGTAAGTGGTCTCCGTGCCGAGGATTTCGACCGATTTGGCGGTGTAGGGCGGAACACCGCGTAGGGCGAGGACACGTTCACATTTTTCGATGATCGCCTGTGCCACTGCTTCACCTTTGCGTTTGGCATCGCGTCCACCGACCAAGAAGCTGACTGCGACGCGATGTCCGTCCGGATAAGTTGCGCTGACTTTGTACTGATCAGTGGGCGCACGGCCTTTCGCACCAGTTGCCCGCACCAAGTTTTCACCGACTTGCTCAAGCTGGACATTAGTAAAATCCACAATCACATCAGGCAAAAGATACGACTGCGGATCGTTGATTTCATACACGATCTGCTCAGAAATCGTGCCAACACTGATCAAGCCGCCAGTGCCCTCGGGCTTACTGACCACAAAACTGCCATCGGCACTGACTTCGACAATCGGAAAGCCCATATTCGAGTAGCCGTCTTTGACCAGCTCCCAATCAGTAAAATTACCGCCGGTACACTGCGCCCCGCATTCGATGATATGTCCAGCCAATGCCGCTTGAGCAAGGCGGTCATAGTCGTCGCTTGCCCAGTTAAACTCGTGCATCAATGCGCCAATCGTCACCGCTGAATCGACACAGCGTCCGGTAATCACAATATCCGCACCGGCAGCCAAGGCGGCTTGGATCGGCACAGCGCCGAGATAGGCATTCATGCTAGCGACTTGAGCGGGCATCGGCTCTCCGCTAAACATTTCAGTCTTACCAGCCTTAAAAAACTCGGCATGCCGCTCGGTCAGATCATCACCGACCACCGCGACGACTTTAAGGTCTAGACCTGCATCGGCGACCAATTTAACGATGGCATCACGACAGGCAAGCGGATTAATCCCGCCCGCATTGCTGATCACTTTGATGTTTTTGGCAGCGATTTTTTTGATTAAAGGACTCATCACGCGGGTGACAAAATCATGCGCGTAACCCATGTTTGGGTCTTTTTGTTTGGCCTTGGCCATGATTGACATGGTGACTTCGGATAAGTAGTCGAACACCAAATAGTCGATCTGCGCCATGTGTACCAATTGAAACGCAGCGGTATTGGTATCACCCCAAAACCCAGAGGCACAGCCAATCCGAACGGTGTTGGGCTGAGGAGTTGAAGCTGCAGCAGAATTTTCAGTGGTCATTACCTTGACTCAATAGGCCAGATCGTGAGACAACCATACCAAGCAAGCGCTTGGTTTGTAAAGTGGCATTCGAGGCCAATTTACCCCATAGTTGTTTGTCTTGGCTTTGTGCTGTCAAAACACGACAGACTGGTTACACTGCGCTGCTTGAACGTGGTGTTAGGGAGTAGTGGGATTGCAACAGTTGACCAATTTAGATGATTTGCCACAGGTCGGCGGCTTAAATGACAGTCCGCGTGGGCGTGTGTTGCGTGCAGCGGCATACTTGTTTCATTTACAAGGGTACAGCCGTACCACGGTGCGTGAGATTGCGCAGGTGGTCGGGATTCAATCGGGTAGCTTATTTCATCATTTTAAAAGCAAAGAGGATATTTTGTGCGCGGTGATGACCGAGGCAATTATTTATAATTTGGCACAAATGCAACGGGCAGTCGACCAAGCCGACACGACGTATGAGCAGCTTAAAGGCCTGATTATCGCTGAGTTACAGTCGATTAATGGCGATACCGGCGCGGCGATGGCAGTATTGGTACACGAGTGGACGCTACTGCCAAAAGCACGCCAAGCGGAGCTACTGGCGATGCGACAGCAATACGAACAAATCTGGTTCAATGTCTTACAGCAAGCGTATGCTGAGCAACTCATACAACAAGACCCGATTCTATGGCGGCGTTTGATTGGTGGTTCGATTTCGTGGAGTATCACATGGTATAAACCGACCGGACGTCTATCGCTGATCGAAGTAGCCGAACAGTTACTCGAGATTGCCGTGAGGCAGCCGTCATTGACACAATCATTAACCTAGATTGATCAAGCCGGATTAGATTGTTGTCTAAAAAAATCAATAAAGTATGAGCTTTCCATTCATCCAAACAAACACCACAGTGCGTCGGAAATTTTTTTTCAAGTACGTCGCTTGTTTTATATTGGGAAGTAGTGACTAGCTTCCCGTTCCTCTATTTTTTTTAGGACAATAATGGCGTGTTTCGGTCTGGTTTCCATAGATTTTCCAGAAGCTGTGTTGTACTTAGTCTCGTGACTGATACTAGGCTTTACATACAACTGACACAAGGACAGTGACATGTTGCATGATGGGGTTTTAAATAAAACAGGGCTGGTTACCGGCCTATCACAGCTCAGTCTGATCGCCAATAAGGCCGTTGATTTTCTTCGCCAGTCTATTACTGTACGTTGCTTATTTGGATTGTCTCTGATTTTGTTTTTAAATTTGGTTTATTTGGCTTGGAAATTAATCATTATTGCTACGCCGGCGCTACATGATTTTGTTGATCTTAATTTTTTAAGACAAGAAATATGGGTGATTCTATGGCTGATGTCTACTTATTTTGTTTCGATGCTGTTGATTTGGTTTTTACGTTATTATCACTCTTTACAGGGTGTATTGGAGTTTTTCTGTCTACAGGTGATTGCGCTGGGGATGGCGTATCAGGGTTATGCCTTTGGTAGTGTATCTGTGGTCACTGGCATGATGTTAATGTGCATGTCAGTGATAGGTTTGGTTTTATTTAGTCGTTTTGCGCTATACAGTGCGGTATGTACAGGGCTGATTGTCTTGATTGGCACAGCGTATGCATATACTGCTGGTTTTTTGCCATATGCGCCAAAATTCATACACTCGGATATGTTTATTTCTGCACCAGATGCTTTTTTTCTAATCAGTAATAATTTTTTGTTTTCTGCACCAATATTTTTAGGAGCTTTATTTGCACTGGATTTTTTAAAAACTGAGTTAAAAAAACGAGAGCTAATGTTTGCCATGTTGTCACGATTAGATCCTTTAACACAGGTTTATAATCGACACGTTATTTACGAGTATATGAATCATTCGTCGTCGACTAGTGATCCTAAAGTTGTCGAACAATCTGATTCAATTATTTTGTTGGATATGGATTTTTTCAAAGCGATTAACGATCAGCATGGTCATCAAGTAGGTGATCAGGTCTTGATTGACGTGGCTAAAGCCTTAAAAGATCATATCCGTGAGCAAGATTTGTTGGCGCGATTTGGTGGTGAGGAGTTTATTATTATTTTACCAGAGGCCTCAATTCAGACTGCCTATCGTGTGGCGGAGCGTTGTCGGCAAGCCATTGCCGCGCTGCGCGTGCCTGTGACAGGTACGATGCTGAGTTTTACCGCAAGTTTCGGTGTGACGATCAGTCATCAGCGTTCTCGCTTGGAGCGTCAGATTAATGTGGCTGATCAGGCATTATATCAAGCCAAGCGACAGGGTCGGAATTGTACGGTGGTGCATCCATCTGAATTGCTGGTCGAGCGTGTATGATGACTAAGCTTGAGCGTTGGTTGCACGGCTTATCGCACCCACTGGAAAAAAAACCGGTGAATAATGCAATTTTTGCTGGCTTTACCGTGATGTTATTGCATGGTTCTTATTTTCTGTGGAAAGTCTATATTGTTTTACATCCAGATTTACATCAATTTGTCAATATTTCTATTTTTTTTAGGGAGATGTTGGTCACTGTTGCGATTTTTTTTAGCTTCTTAATGCTGATTATTACACTTGACCAAACCAGAAAAAATCCAACGATCTCTAATCGTCTTGTATTTTTAATGCTACTACTGATCTCGCTGAGCATGGCCTATCAAGGTTATACCTTCGGTAGTATGTCGCTGCCCAGTGGTGTGATGTTGATTGGGGCGACAGTTGTTGGCTTTATTTTATTTGACCGTCGCTCAGTCTATTGGGTATCTGTTATTGCGGGCGTTATTTTAGTGACGACGACGGTTGCAGCGATTATCGGCTGGCTGCCTTATGCACCTAAACTATTGGAAAGTAATTTTCCAACTGACCAACCAGCCGCAGTGTTTTTGTTGATTAATATGTTGATGGTTGTGGTTCCCGCTTACCTGACCATCATGTTGATTGCAGATTATTTTATTGATCAACTAAAACGTCGTACGTTACAGTTACAGCACTTGAGTGAGCGCGATCCATTAACTCAGTTGAGTAATCGGCGGGTGATATACGAATATTTGGCGCAGCATCATCCGCGTATGGATATACAGTGGCGCAGACACATTGTTGTGATGTTGGACATTGATTTTTTTAAAAAAGTAAATGATCAGTGGGGGCATTTTGTAGGAGATCAGGTATTGCAATATGTAGCCACATTATTACAGGGACTCGCTGAGTCTGGCGATATCGTTGGGCGTTTTGGTGGCGAGGAGTTTATTGTGATCATGCCGACGGATCAACTTGAGCGCGCGATTGTATTTGCCGAGCGTTGCCAGCAACAGTTATCCACTTACCAGTTTAAACCAATCGAGGGAGTGACTGATCAGTTAAGTGCGAGTTTTGGAATTGCCAGCGCGAGCAAAGGGGTGGGTGCTACCGCGCAGTCATTAGAGCAGCTGATTGAGTTTGCCGATCAAGGATTGTACCGTGCGAAGCAAGCAGGTCGCGCTCGCACGGTTGTTGTTTAGCGTGGCGAAAGCCCGACCAAAAGTCAGGCAATACCTTTGGCAAGACGTTGCTCAACCAAGTCCAGCAGTGCGAGCTCTTCCAATAAGCTGAGCGTCACCAGCTTGTCTTCAAGCGCATCCAGCTCATCTTCGGGTACTTTACTGAGCTGACCTTCTTCGCGCCGCTGCCGCACCATATTGCCCATCAGACCGATGAAGGTTCTGCTGTTCATATGCTCGGTATTGGCTTCGGCAATTGCCCAAGTCAATATCGACAGTTCAAGCTCACTAAACTGCTCGCGCAGACGCGGAATGCTCTCACCCAGCAGCAATCCGTAACGATGAATCACGTTACTGACGCGGCGATGAGGTGCTGCGCGACTCTGCCCTAGCACGTAGCTGAGCCGAGTGTTTAGGTGCAGATTGATTGATGCTGAGGCATCATCATGTGCGTCAGCGCCGCCAAAGCCTTGCTGTTGATCATGAAGATGCGGATAGCGCTTCTTTAAAATGGTACGGGGGGTGGTTGGATATGGCATAGGTATCAAGTCTTTGCTGAAAGTGACAGTTAGAAACTTGCACTTAATAGAAGTGCAGGAAACAATATAGTCAAATATATAACATGCAGATCATCATATTGCAATCTATGCTTCGAATGGCTATTGGGTTGTGCTATCAAGAAAAATAAAATTAGCATTCCTTATCAGATGTTTAGCGGTATTATTTTAATTTAACTTAACAATAATTGCTTAAAATTCGCATATTCGTTGTAGTTTATCTTCAATAGTAGGTGGCTTTTGGCTGACAAGTGTTGTTGCAGATCAGTGATGCGACAATGTCGCCACGTATTGTTGTCGTCAATGTTCTTTTGCCGGTGGCCTCCCTGAGAGAGGACGTGCTGGCTGTTTAGAGCACCAATTACGGTTCTGACGGTGCTGTATTGTGCTGTAGTTGTGACATAAATGCGGCAAGTTGCTCCGTGTGTTGTTCGCGCATCTGTTGTGACGCTTTGGCGTATATGGAAGTGGTGGCGATACTGCGGTGTGCCAGCGTGTCTTGCACTGCTTCAAGGCGTGCGCCCGCCATCAGGCTATGGGTGGCATGGGTATGGCGCAGGCCGTGTGCGGTCAGGCGTTGGATTTGGGCAGCCAGATACGGGTCATTACAGCAGGCGGCAGCGGCGCGAGTGATTTTTTCGAAGTCAAAGCCGATATTACGCGCCAATACAGGCTTGCCCAACTGTCGGACGTGACTGAGCAGCGGTTGTTGTTCGTCTGGTGCGGGTAGTGCAGACAAGCCAAAGCGTAGGCGGTAGCGTTTGAGTTCGTCTAATAGACTGTGGTGAATCGCCAAGGTGTGTTGCCTGCCGCCCTTAATCGGCACAGTTAAAGTCCAGCGTCCTTCACGGCGCACAAAACCCGCCATACTGCCTTCGGCAATCGAGGAGCGGCGTAGTCCAGTGTGATACAGCAAGGCACATAGCCAGCGTTGCCGTGCGGCCAGACGTTGCTGGGTTTCGGTGATGGCATGTTGTTCTTGGTTTAGTAGCCAACGCCATAAAAACAACCATGCGTCAGGCTCAAGGGCTTTATCGGCCATATCATGGGTCAGAGTACGTGGTTGTGCCGACAGTGCCACCGGATTGTGTTTGAGGTGTCCAGCATCTTGCAGATAACTGTACAAGCTTTTAATCACCAGTCGCGCATAACCAATAGAGTTGGCTGACAGGGGTTTGAGTAAGCGTTGGGTCGGTGGGCGTTGTGCGATGGGTAGGCTGGGGTCAATCAGCCAGTGTGATGGTGGGTTAGCCAGATGGTCGAGATAGTGATGAATATGTTCGACTTTGACCTGCGCCAACCCAGACAGCCCCAATTCATGGGTGACAAACAGTACAAAACGTAATGCTTCTTTTTGGTAGGCGATGCGGGTATGTGGGCTGCGTGAGGCGCGTGCATCTAACCATGTGGTGATTGCTTGCAGGTCATTGTCGGCACCCAGTGCTGACGTGTCATCGGTATGAACGAGTGTGATCAGTTGAGCGGTAGACATGCGCAGTAAGCCATTTTTGTTCAACATCAGTGTGGTTCAAGCATTACTCGCACATCCAGATGGGTTAACCCTCAGTGGTTGAGCAAGTACGCCTCAGAGGACTATAGCACCGATTCAGCGCAAAACCTGTTATGATCTCGCGGCTTCATTCACGGCCAAATTTGGCGTGATTCTGTTGTTCTACGCCGCTGTTTTACCATGAGGAATGACCGCTTGCCATCCCCTGTATCTGATCCAAACCCAATCTCGACCTGTGCCGATGTAGACAGTCATGCTGTCGCTGAATCCGTCAATGCTGAACATGTGCTGCTAGATGCGCTGACGCCGCTGGTCAAGCTGTGGATCTTGCGCATGTTTATTTTATTGGGTGGGCATCGTGGTTTTGTACATCAGCATGGTTTTCATCATGAGTTGATCGCGCAGCAGTTGGGATTTGATAGCCAGTGGATCAATCAGGATTATCAAGAAGCCGAAGCGGTCAGTCAGCTACGGCAGCTCTATCAAGCTGCCGAACAGGCCGAAGCGCAGCAACCAGCAGCGTTGCCGCTGGAATTAACACAAAATATTACCCAGTTGGCTGAGTTGGTGGGCTTGTCCGAACTCGAAGGTCAGTTGCTGGCGTTTGCCGCGCTGATTCATACCGAGCGTTCGTTGGATGATGCGGCGGATTATTTGGGGCTGTTGACCTCGGCCAAAACCGCGCAAGTGTTGTCGGTGATTTTAAACGTACCGCATGGCGCAGTGAGAGCAGCGCTAGACCCACAGAGCCGTCTGGTGCGTTCTGGCTTGCTGATGGTGGATCGGCAGGGCAGCTATAGTTTGCGTAACAAGCTGGAATTATTGTCGGGACATTTTGCTGACCATCTGCTGTCGAGCAATGATGACCCCGTACAATTGCTGCGCGATACCATTGTGCCGACCAGCGCACCGAGTTTAACACTGGCGGATTATCCGCATATTCAGTCCAGTATTGACCTGTTGCTGCCGTATTTGCAACAGGTGCAAACGCACAAACGGCAAGGTGTCAACGTGTTTATCCACGGTGCGGCAGGTACGGGTAAAAGCCAATTGGTACGCGTGCTGGCTGCCGAACTGGGCATGCCGTTATTTGAAATTGCCAGTGAAGATGAGGATGGCGACCCCGTCGATGCGCTGCAACGCTTGCGGGCGTATCGCGCGGCGCAGAGTGTGTTTGCCCAGCAGCAAGCGTTATTGATTTTTGACGAGATCGAAGACGTGTTTAATGACACGGCGTTGGCATCTGGTCTACAAAGCACCGCGCAAAGTCGTAAGGCATGGATCAATCGGATGCTGGAGCATAACCCTGTACCGGCGTTTTGGGTGTCAAATGCCGATGAGCTTGATCCAGCCTTTGTCCGGCGTTTTGATCTGGTGATCGAGATGCCGATTCCACCCAAGCGACAGCGACAGCGCATGATTGCGCAGCTATGCGGCGAGCAACTGAGTGCAGACAGCCAAAACCGCTTGGCCAGCGCCGAAGCATTATCACCGGCGGTGCTGAATCGGGCGCATCAGGTGGTCGGGCTGATTCGTCAGCAGCAACCTGATGTGGTGGCCGAAACGGCGATTGAACATCTGGTGTCAAGTACCTTGAAGGCGCAAGGCTATCGGCCACTGTTACGGCAAGACCCGAATCAATTGCCGGATTATTATGACCCTGCCTTGCTTAAAACTGATGTGTCGATTGAGCAGATTGCCAGTGGTTTGGCACAGCATGCAGCGGGTCGGCTTTGTTTATATGGTGCTGCGGGTACTGGCAAAACCGCGTTTGCCCGTTGGCTAGCCGAGCGTTTGGACAAGCCGCTATTGGTGAAGCGCGGTTCGGATTTGTTGTCGCGCTGGTTGGGCGGGACGGAGCAGAATCTAGCCGCTGCCTTTGCTGAGGCCGACCAGCAAGCTTCGATTTTGTTAATCGACGAAGTGGACGGCTTTTTAAAAGACCGTAACCAAGCCCAGCAGTCGTGGGAAGTGTCGGCGACCAATGAGCTACTGGTGCAGATGGAGTCGTTTGCGGGGATTTTGATCGCAACCACCAATCGGCTGCACGATCTCGATCAGGCGGCACTACGTCGCTTTGATTTTAAGATTGAGTTTCAGTATTTGGCATTGCCGCAGCGTTTGGCGTTATTGCAAAAAATCGCGGCGCAGTTGGGGTTGACTGTCGATGTTGATGCGGTACGGGCGCGGCTTGCTGCGTTGGACAAGCTCACGGTTGGTGATTTTGCGGTGATTGTACGGCAGTCGCGCTTTCATCCGATTGCTGATGTTGCTGAGCTACTGAGCCGCCTAGAACAAGAGATGAAGCTCAAAGGTGATCATCGGCAGGGTATGGGTTTTGTGCGGGCGTGATGTATGCGCTCGCCAGCCTTGCTGCTGAATAAATCTATGAATATATATTTATATATAACTTGTGCTAAGCGTGTTTGTGTTAAGCGACAAGAGCTGTCGCAAGCATTTGGTTTAGCACTTGCCAGTTGGATAACAGCGCGGTAACGTAGCGAACAACAACGGATTTAAATATGCTGTATAGGATCATCATATGCCGATCACCATCAGTATTGAACAAGCTGAACAAACTGCCCCCGATGCCAACGCCCTGAAAGCCGCCAAAAAACTCTCGAATATCGCGCACTGGAACAATGCGGGTGCGCAAGACGACTGGATTTGGGGTGAGATCAAAGGCAGTGCGATCTATCAAAGTGCCGTCAATCTGGCACAGATGAAATGTGAATGTAGCTGCCCAAGTTTTAAGCGTCCGTGTAAACATGCGCTTGGCCTACTGATCGCTTATGCGGGTACGCCAAGTCACTTTCAGCCAGTCGATATTGCACCGGAACGCGTACAAAAGTGGATCGAAAAGCAGCAAAAATCCACCGAAAAAAAGCAAGCCACTGCCGAAAATGCCAAACCTGTTGACCTCGAAGCACGGCAAAAACGCATCGCTGCCCGCGAACAAAAAGTCGATCAAGGCATCGACGCGCTGCAATTGTGGCTACAGGATCTGGTACGGATGGGGCTGGGCGAAGCGCGGCAGCAACAATACGAACTGTTTGATCAGATCAATGCCCGTTTGGTCGATGCACAAGCAGCGGGCGTGGTTGGTTGGCTCGATCAATTACAGTCAGCGTTGTATACGGTGGATTGGCAGCAGCGTAGCTTATTTTGGTTGGGTCGGCTGTCGCTGTTAGCGCAGCTCTGGCAACGCCGCCGTCAACTGCCTGAACCGTTACAAGCCGAACTAAAACAACTGGTCGGTTTTAACCTTGCGCCGGATCAATTGGCCGCATTGCCGATTGAACCAGCGGATTATTGGGTATTGGGCAGTCTAGAGCGCGATCTACAACAGAACAAAGGCCGTTATCGACGGCAGTGGCTGTGGCAGGCCGAAGCACAGCGGGCGGCGTTACTGCTGGATTTTGCCTTTATGGGTGCTGCGTTTAGCCTACCACTGGCAACCGGACAGGCCTTTCATGTGCCGTTGCAGTTTTATCCGGCGCTATTGCCGCAGCGGGCGCGACTGGCTGATTCGGTACACGTTACGCAGCTGGTGCCACTGCATCAGCAGTCAATCTCTAAAACCAAACCACAAGGCGCATGGACAGACTTTAGCCAAGCCTTGGCGGTATACGCCGAACAACTTGCGCAAGATCCGTTACTGATCAGTAGCGTATGGTTGGTTGATCGAGTCGTTTTAGAGATACAAGATCAGCAAGTGTGGCTAGTGGATCAATTGGGGCAGCGTATCCCGCTCAAGGTCGCGGATCGCTGGTTATTGCTGGCGACGGTGGGCGAGCAGCCGTTTTGTCTGGCGGCAGAGTGGGACGGACAACAACTCGAAGGGCTGACCGTATGGCAACAGGAGCAAATGCTATGTCTGGGGTAACAGTGTCTGGGTTAAATATGCATACATCAAATACAAGTCCATTCAACGCCAGTCAGTTGAGTCAAGCGCTGTCTATTCAAACTGTACTCGGGACACGTCGGCCAGCCAAGCCGCTGCCATTGGATGCTGAGCTACAGGACTTTGTAGAGCGGTTATCTGCACAATCGTCTGAACCCTCTGCTGAACAACGCTTATTGACAATATTAGCAGCGTGGTCAGTGTATGGTCGCGCCGGTCAGCAGGTTGCACAGCAAGCTGTAAACCCTTCCATTCAATCATTGACTGATGATGTAACCGAACAGCCGATGCCCGAACGTTTACAACGGTTGTTGCCTAATTGTTTGGCCGATCAATCCGGTTTGCTGCTCACCGGTTGGCGACAGGCAGCGCGGCAATGCGGTGGGGTGTTGCAGGCGCAAGCCTTGCTGGTCGCGCTGAATGCTGGTCGGCAGCAGGTTGCGTTACGCGCCATATTGGGTGCGCATTTGGGACAGCGGGCGCAATTGCTGGCCAGTCGTCAGCTCGATTGGGTTTGGGCGAGTGGTGCGGCCAGTCCATTACCGCGTGATTTCAGCGCACTCGATCCGATCAATGCCGCCATCTGGCAAACTGGCCATGCCTCCGCCCGCGAGTTATTGTTTGCACGGATGCGGCAGGCTGATCCAGCCTTGGCATTAGCGCACTTACAGCAGGTGTGGGCAACCGAATCGGCCAGTTTGCGCCAAGCATTTTTGGGTGTGTTACAGCAGGGCTTGAGTGCGGCGGATGAGCCGTTTTTACAATCGGTGCTTGCGCAAGACCGTAGCCGCGTGGTGCGTGAACAGGCGGTCGGTTTGCTCAGTCAGTTGCCGAATAGTGCGTTTGCAGATCGTCAAAGCCAACGCTTTCACCAATGGGTCAGTTGGGATGCCAAAACCAAACAGCCGATCTTTGCTGAAATTGCAGAGCTTGACGCGGAGATGGTGCAGGATGGCTGGAACACGGATGCCAAAGTACAAGATGGATTAGGCGCAAAAGCCCAAGCCTTACTACATTTTATCAGTGTGTTGCCGTTGGACGTTTGGCAGAGTTTTAATGTGTATAGCGAGCCACTCGACTGGCTAAAAAAACTACAAAAATCCGATTGGTACGATGCGGTGTTGTTGGGGTTGTATCGGGCGACCTGTCAGCAACACAACCGCGATTGGGCGCAGGTTTTTTTATCACATCCCCTCAGGCCGAGTCAGGAATTGAGTCAGGCGCAACGGCACGATCTTGATCCTGTGCCGTTGCTGTTGTTGGTCGATGATGCACAACAACAGGCGTGGTGTCTGGCACAAGTGAAGGGGGCGACTGGTCGTCAGGCGTATCTGTCGTTGCAAGCGTTACAGCGTTTTTGTATGGCAAAACTTCAACAGATGGCACAGCCGCTACAGGGGTTTTGGTCGGCTGAACTGACCGAGCAGGTATCGCGTTATGTGATTCAACAGCAAAATTCTAAGCAATATGAGTGCAATATGCTGCAACAGTTGCTGGTGTGTTGTGCGGATTTGGAAGATTTGGCGGTGCAGATTTTAGAGCTTTCGCCTGAAGCACGGCAAGCAGAGCAGATAAGACGGCAGTTGTTGGGCTGTACTTCAGCGGAGATGAAAAAATGACACAGCAAGCAAGCGCAGCAGGTGGTTTTGTCGCAGGGACAAAGGTTCGCACGCTGTACGGCTCCAAGCTCATCGAAGAGATACAAGTAGGAGATCTTGTCCCTGCTATTCATGATTCTGAACAGGATGAGTATGACTTAAAGACCATGGTCAATCATTTTATGTTCGAGAACAAGCCAATCTGGTATGTCAGCTTTTATGACATCACTGAACAAGTCATATGGAGCGGGAGTCCAGCCGATTGGTTTGAAGTGGATTCACCGCTGTTTGTAACGCCGGATCATCCCTTCTTAGTGGTAGGCCGGTGTGTAGGTCGAGAGGGGCATTTGCAAGGTAGCGATCTAAAGCGCGGCATACCGGACAATTATGTACCATATCCAACGCCTATTTGGAAACGGGTGGATCAATTGGTTTCTAACGATGTGTTGTTTAATCCCATCTCTAGTGATCTTTATGCAGTTGCATTGGTGAAGCCAGTCTATCAGTATGACCCTGAGCAGCCGCAGTTAGCTTGGGTACATGGCTACGATCAAGAGAAGATGGGGCTAGGCTCTGAAAATGATCAAACCGATGGCATGTTGTTTGACCTCACCCAGCATTCCAACGGTTACTTTAGCCCTATTGAAACGGGCATTGCCTACCCTATCGAAGACTATTATGAGCCAGATGAGCGATTCACGCCCTATCACGCTACGGTGTATAGCATTGAGGTCGAGGAGTATCAGACCTATATGGTGGGTGGTAGTGGGATTTTGGTACATCAAGGGCATCCAGCTAGCACGTCATAAAATATTGATGTGGAGACGGTCAATGAATATTAAGCCTATTCGCAACGATGCGGACTTGAGCGCAGCATTTGAGCGGCTGGAAGTAATTTTTCAGGCGCAGGCAGGCACGCCAGAATTTGATGAAATGGAAATTTTAGTCACGCTGATTGAGGCGTATGAGCGTGTGCATTATCCGATTGCACCTGCGGATGCGGTGGAAGCGATTCGGTTTTGTATGCAGCAGCGCGGCCTAGTGCCCAAAGATCTACAGCCCTATATTGGTTCGGCGGGGCGAGTGTCTGAGGTGCTGAACCGTAAGCGTGGGCTGTCGCTGGCGATGATTAAAAAGCTACACGACGGACTGCATATTTCGTATGAAAGCTTATTGATGAATGCAAGATGACGTGCAGAATCGTGCAATTATTTTTTTCAATCAGGTGAAAAATGACACAACAAGCAAGTGCGTCATAAACCGTCGCATTGCCTGATTTTTTGCATGTGACAGGCTAGGTTTCTGCGTTGGGTTTATTTATGCTTGACGCAGGATTTCAGCAACTGATTGAACATTTTGACCCCAATACACGACAAGGACACAACAAGGACTCGACCATGACCGCCAACCCATCTGTACTCCGCGCCCGTGCTGAACAGCAATTTGCCGACGAACTGACCGCGCTGAGACAACACGATACCCATGCTAAACCACCACAATGGCAACTGTCCCCGCAAGCGGTCGTGACCTACCTGATCGGCGGCACGCTGCCGGATGGCACACAGATCAGCGCCAAATACATCGGCAGTCGCCGTCTGATGGAAATCGCCGTCGCCACGCTAGCCACCGATCGGGCATTGTTACTGCTGGGGGTTCCGGGGACGGCCAAATCATGGGTTTCTGAGCACCTGTCCGCCGCGATTTCGGGCAACAGTGGCCTATTGATTCAAGGTACGGCTGGGACGAGTGAAGATTCACTGCGCTACGGCTGGAACTACGCGATGCTACTGGCCAAAGGACCAAGCCCCGAAGCACTCGTGAAAAGCCCAATGCTCAACGCCATGCAAACCGGCGCGATTGCCCGCATCGAAGAGCTGACCCGTGTACCAGCGGATGTGCAGGACACCTTGATTACGCTGCTGTCCGAAAAAGTGCTGCCTGTGCTAGAGTTGGGTATTGATTTTCAAGCGGTGAAAGGCTTTAACGTGATTGCCACTGCCAACAACCGTGATAAAGGCGTCAACGAACTGTCGTCCGCGCTCAAACGTCGTTTTAATACGGTGATTTTGCCCGCGCCCGCCTCAGTGGAAGAAGAGGTGAATATCGTACAACAACGAGTAGCAGCGCTCGGTCGTAGCCTTGAGTTGCCGCCGATCAGTCCGGCTGCTGAGCAGATTCAGCGCTTGGTTACCGTGTTTCGTGAACTGCGCAACGGCGTGACCTTAGACGGCAAACAACAACTGAAAAGCCCCAGCGGAACACTGTCTACTGCTGAAGCGATTTCGGTGATGAGTCACGGTTGGGCGATGGCAGCGCACTTTGGCGATGGTGCGCTGAGTGCTGCCGATCTGGCCGCAGGTTTGCAAGGCGCAGTGCTCAAAGATCCGGTACAAGATCAAGTGCCTTGGCGTGAATACCTTGAAACCGTGGTGAAAGAACGCTCAGGTTGGCAAGACCTGTACCGCGCCTGTCGTGATTTGGATTAATAAATCATTATAAGGACACGCCAAATGATTCACCTGATGGGGATTCGTCATCATGGACCGGGCTCAGCGCGTAGCGTGCTGGTGGCCTTGCAACGACTGCAACCCGACTGCATCCTGATCGAAGGGCCGAGCGATGCTGATCCACTGATCGCCCAACTCAGCGACCCCGCATTTCAGCCGCCGGTCGCGCTGATGCTGCACACACCAATCCAAAAACAACAACGGCCACAAGCGGTATTTTATCCGTTTGCGGAGTTTTCGCCGGAGTGGCAAGCGCTACGATACGCTGTGCAGCAAGCAGTTGATGTACGGTTTATCGACCTGCCACAACAGATCCAGTTTGCCTTGGTCAACCAACGTGAACAGCAAGCCGCCGAAGCTGCTGCACAGGCCGAAACAGATTTGGGAAGCGATTCAGAAGTTGACCCAGAAAGCGAAGATCTCGAAAACACAGATCTCGAAAACACAGAGCAAACCGATCAACCCAGCCAAAACTCAGCCCCGTACCGCGCCGATCCGATTGGCCTGCTGGCACAGGCGGCAGGCTACCAAGACAGTGAGCGGTTTTGGGAGCATTTGGTCGAGCAACAGCCGCATGCCGGTGATGTGTTTGATTTGCTTGGCGAAGCGATGCAAGCGGTACGTGAGCAGGTCGAAGCTGATTGGACGAACGAACAGCGCCAATCTGATGACGCACAGCGCGAACAGCTACGCGAACAACTGCGTGAAGCGTGGATGCGTAAAAGCCTACGCGAGGCCGAAAAAGCCGGTTTTCAAAACATCGCGGTGATCTGTGGTGCATGGCATGTGCCTGCGTTGCGTGACCTGAAAAACACCCGTAAAGCCGATACGGAGTTACTCAAAGGCTTACCCAAAACCAAGACTGAAGCCAGTTGGATCGCGTGGACACATCAACGCTTGGCACGGGATAGCGGATATGGCGCAGGGATTGAAGCGGTCGGCTGGTATGCGCATTTGTGGAAGCACTACGAGCGCAACGCGGCAAAAAACAGCATTGCCGAACAACAAGGCGGCGTAGCGCAACCGATTGATGCCGAAGCGATTAGCATCGATTGGCTGAGTCAGTTTGCACAGGCGTTACGCGCCGAAGGGCAGGATGTGTCGAGTGCGCAAGTGATTGATGCGGTGCAATTGATTCAGGCGATGCTGGCCTTGCGTGGCCGTCAGTTGCCGGATTTGGATGATTTGCAGGATGCGATTGTCAGCGTGTTGCATCATGGTCAGCACCTGCCGCAGCCGGTATTGGATCGTTTGCTACAAGATCAGCGGCTGGGTGGTGTGCCGGAAGCTTGTGCGCAACTGCCGCTACAACAGGATTTTGCCCAACAGGTGAAACATTTCCGACTCAAACTCGAAGCCGTGCATAAAAGCATTGAGTTGGATTTGCGTGTGCCGTTTGATTTACAAAAAAGCCAATTTTTACATCAGCTTGATCTGTTGGGTTTGAATTGGGCAAAAAACGATCAGCGTAGCGCCGGACGTGGCAGTTTTAAAGAAAGCTGGACACTGTCATGGCAGCCGGAAGACGCGCTACAACTGAACGAAATGGCGATTTGGGGCGCTACAGTATTCGATGCGGCGCGGGCGTGGCTGACTCAGATGAGCGTTGAGGCGACCCAGATTCCACAGTTGGCGGCACGGATTGAGCAAAGCTTACTGGCTGGTCTTGTGCAGGTGTTGCCCGATGCGTTGGTGCGGCTGGATGCTTTATCCGCACAACAGCATGATCCGGTGGTCTTGATCGAAGCACTTGCGCCATTGGTCAATGCGGCACGTTATGGCAGTGTGCGGGCGTTTGATACCGCGATGTTGGCGGTGCTGATGCAGCGCTTTGTCAGTCGAATCGTGGTCAGTTTGCCACTACATTGTCAGCAACTGAACGATGATCTGGCCGCCGAGCGAATTCAGCAGTTGGCGCAACTGTTCCGCTTAATTGAACTGTCTGATCGAGAAGATTTTTTAGAAGCATGGCGGCAGCTGTTGACCGACTTATTGACGGTGGCTGATCTGCATGGTCGTTTGGCCGGTTGGTGCTGTCGGATGGCGCGTGAGCAGGAAGTTTTAAGCGAGGATGAAGCGAAAGCCCGCTTTGCCCGTGCCTTGTCGGTCGGCCAAAATCCCGACCACAGCGCGGCATGGTTTGAGGGCTTTATCACGGGTCAGGCGCTGCTGTTGGTGCATGATGATGGGTTGTGGGCGTTGGTGGATCAGTGGCTACTGAGTCTGCCAGAAGAACAATTTGTGGCGTTACTGCCGTTATTACGCCGCACCACGTCCAGTTTTGCCCAACCGGAGCGGCACCAATTGGCACAACGTGCTAGTCAACAGGCCAGTATCAATAGCACGATCAGCATGCAGAGTGGTTTTGATGCTGTGCGGGCTGCACCGAGTTTACAGGTGTTGGCACGCTGGTTGAGCTTACCGAAGGATGTCGATGCCGAAGGAGTCGCATAATTATGAATAACAATCTAAGCAATCCGTCAGCCGAGCACTTGTCTGAGCGCGAGCGGCGTTGGCGTTTGGTACTGGGCGAAGCACCGGCCAAAACTGAGCAATGGCAAACACTTGATCAACAGATGAACGACGCGCTGGGCATGTTGTATCAGTCGGAAGTGCGTGAGCGACGCGGTGGGCTGGGTGGATCTGCACCCAAGGTTGCGCGTTGGTTGGGCGATATTCGGCAGTATTTTCCCAGTTCAGTGGTGCGCGTGATGCAGCGTGATGCATTTGAGCGACTGAATTTACAGCAGATGTTGCTTGAGCCTGAGCTACTCTCGACGGTGGAAGTCGATGTGCATTTGGTCAGTACCTTGGTCAGCTTAAATCATCTGATGCCACAACAGACCAAGCAAACGGCGCGTCTGGTGGTGCGGCAGGTGGTGGAGGAGTTAGAGCGTCGGCTCAGTCAAACCATGCAGCAGGCGATTCGTGGCAGCTTAAACCGCGCCAGTCATAGCCGTCGCCCGAAGCGTCTACAGGATATCAATTGGCCGCGTACCATCCGTGCCAATCTCAAGCATTGGCAGGCCGACTATCAGACGATTATTCCGCATGAATTACATGGTCATCCGCGTCAGCAGAGTGCGCTACGCGACATCATGCTGTGTGTCGATCAGAGTGGTTCAATGGCCAGTTCGGTGGTGTATGCGAGTATTTTTGCGGCGGTGATGGCGAGTATTCGGGCGGTCAGTACCCAAATGGTAGTGTTTGATACCAGTGTGGTCGATCTCACGCCGTTGCTGGCTGATCCGGTCGATGTGATTTTTGGCACGCAGTTGGGCGGTGGGACAGATATTGCCTTGGCGTTGGGCTATTGTCGTGAGCAGATCAGCCGACCTGAGCAGACCATTATGATTTTAATCAGTGATTTGTATGAAGGTGGTGATCGTCGTCAGATGCTGAAGCATGTAGCGCATTTGGTGGATAGTGGGGTGCAGTTGATTGCGCTGTTGGCGTTGAGCGATGATGGTGCTCCCGCCTATGATCATCAGCATGCGGAGCAGTTTGCGGCGTTGGGTGTGCCGACTTTTGCGTGTACGCCAGATCAGTTTCCGGAGTTAATGGCGGCGGCAATTGAACGGCGGGATATTGGGCTGTGGGCGGCGCAGCAGGGGATTGTAAAAGCGGGGTAGTTTGGTGTTCTGACCATCTGCATCAGATTTTTCTGGTGCAAAAACAGAAGGCCATGCTGAAAAATGGTTGTCAGTAGCAGTGGTACAGTGGTAGGGTTTGGGCATATTGAGTTTTATTAAGCTCTTACTGTTACTGGGGGTATTTCGTGAAAGAAGCAGGATCGAATTGGGCTAAATGGGATCTAAGTTGACAAGTCAAACTAAATATGCAAAAGATAACTTTTACCTCACCTGTTGTCCGCCATGCCACGCATCGTCACGATTTCACTGAGTTCAGAAGAACAGCAGCAGCTAAACGACCTCG
>Ga0116211_1000217_pt1 | contig 34028 bp, 31 predicted proteins | sample SaghotsprinmetaG_FD_94484 | JGI IMG/M metagenome (GOLD analysis project Ga0116211, IMG submission 94484) | Hot spring microbial communities from South Africa to study Microbial Dark Matter (Phase II) - Sagole hot spring metaG | ecosystem: Environmental > Aquatic > Thermal springs > Hot (42-90C) ... | reverse complement strand
GCTCGACTCGATTCCAAATGGTTTTAAACACCCGATTCATGTTGTCTCTTCCAAAACTTTAAAATATGAAGACTCTATTTACCTGATTTATACAGCACTGTCATTACAAAATTTAACACGCCATAAAAAAGCCCACACACGAAGCATGGGCTATCTTCACACTAAAAAATAACTGACTAATCAAGCATTCAGCAACAGTGCATTGACTCGTTTCAGATAGGCCGCTGGATCATCCGGCAAGCCACCTTCAGCCAGTAGCGCCTGATCAAACAACACATTGGCCAGATCATCAAACTGTGTCGTGCTTTCCAAGCGCTTGACCAACGGGTGATCAGGATTGATCTCCAGTGTCGGCTTCGACTCTGGCACAGGCTGACCGGCTTGCTTCAGCATCCGCGCCAACTGCCCCGAAATCTCACCCTCACCGACCACCAAACACGCCGGACTATCGACCAAGCGCGTCGTTACCCGCACATCTTTGGCCTTGCCACTCAAGCTGCTCGACAGTTTTTCCAGTAATGGCTTCATAGTTTCGGCGGCGGCTTCGGCGGCTTTTTTCTCCTCCTCGTCTTGTAGCTTGCCCAGATCGGCCGCGCCTTTGGCGACGCTTTGCAGCGGCGTGCCATCGAACTCATTGACGAAGTTCATCGCCCACTCATCCACGCGGTCGCTCATCAGCAGCACTTCGATGCCTTTTTTACGGAACAACTCGAGCTGAGGGCTGTTTTTGGCAGCGGCCAGACTGTCGGCAGTGATGTAATAAATCGCTGCTTGGCCATCTTTCATGTTGGCCTTGTACTGCGCCAACGACACGCTGACCTCATCCGTGTTGGTCGAAGCAAAGCGTAGCAATTTGGCGATTTTTTCTTGATTACCAAAGTCTTCGCCCAAGCCCTCTTTCAGCACCGAACCAAACTCCGCATAGAATTTGGCGTATTTATCTTTGCTGTCTTGCTCGTCGCTGTTGGCCAGTTGCTCCAGCACCGACAGCACACGGCGCGTGTTGCCTTCGCGGATCGCTTTGACATCACGGCTTTCTTGTAGCAACTCACGGCTGACGTTCAGCGGTAGGTCGGCACTGTCAATCACGCCTTTGATAAAGCGCAAATAATTCGGCAGCAGATTGTCGGCTTCGTCCATGATAAACACGCGCTTCACATACAGCTTAATGCCGCCTTTGTGTTCGCGGTAAAACAAGTCCGCCGGTGCTTTGCTCGGCACATACAGCAGTTGGGTGTATTCGGTGCTGCCTTCAACGCGGTTGTGTGACCACGTCAGCGGCGCGGCTTGGTCGTAGCTGATGTTTTTGTAGAAGTCGATATATTGCTGTTCGGTGATGTCTTTTTTGGCGCGTGTCCACAGTGCGCTGGCGGAGTTAATGGTTTCCCACTCGCCGGTTTTGACCATTTCACCGCCGACATTATTGCCGTCTTCGTCTTTATCGGCTTGCCATTCTTCTTTTTCCATCTGAATCGGCAGGCTGATATGGTCGGAGTATTTGTTGATGATGGATTTGAGTTTCCATGCATTCAGGTACTCTTTGGCATCGTCACGCAGGTGCAAAATCACCGACGTACCGCGTTCGGCGCGTTCAATCGTTTGCACGTCAAAGTCGCCAGTGCCACCACTGATCCAGCGCACGCCTTGTTCGGCAGATGCACCGGCACGACGCGATTCAACAGTGATTTTATCCGCGACGATAAAGCCGGAATAAAACCCAACGCCAAACTGACCGATCAGTTGTGAATCGGCTTTTTGGTCGCCTGAGAGCTTGGACACGAAGTCTTTGGTACCGGATTTAGCAATGGTGCCGAGGTTTTCAATCGCTTCGGCTTCGCTTAAACCGATGCCATTGTCGGTAATCGTGATGGTATTGGCATCTTTGTCAAAGCTGACTCGCACGCGCAGATCGGGTTGGTCTTCGTACAAGCTGCCGTCGTTAATCGCTTCGAAGCGCAGTTTGTCGCACGCGTCCGAGGCATTCGACACCAGTTCGCGCAAAAAAATCTCAGGGTTGGAATACAGTGAGTGGGTGACCAAATGTAGTAGTTGGGCGACTTCAGCTTGAAAACTATAGCTTTTGCTGGTCGGGGTGGTTTGATCGCTCATCGTCAACTCCATGCTGTGGTGAGTGAAACATGTGGGCGGATTGCCCGTTTCGGATGACTCAGCAATGGGGGTCACGTTAAAAAATTCAAGCACAGCAAACATTGCTCAGTTAAAACCGAAATTTCACTTGCAACAAATGCCAACCAAACTGACTTTTGATTGGCCCTTGAATCACTTTTTCTTCACCGGCAAACACCGCGCGATCAATTGGCCGTACCAGTTGGCCTTGTCGTACTTCGCCGAGTTCGCCGCCTTTTTTAGCGGATGGACAGGTCGAGTGCTGCTTGGCGAGTTTGGCAAAATCCGCGCCCAAGCCCAATTGTTGCTTGATCTGGGCGGCAAGCTCGCGGTCTTTGACCAAAATATGACGCACAATCGCAGGCATGTGGTCGGCACTCGACAAAAAAGATGGTGGTTATGGTAAGCGGTTTTGCGTTGCCATAAAACATTAATGCAAGCGTTTTACAGTGACGAGGTCAATCCACACATGATGCTGACCTCACCATGAATGCACATACGCAAACAGCAGCATTTCAAACAGAATCTGTAGATGCATCGAATAGCCGCCATGTACGCAGTATTTTTTTATCGGATATTCATCTGGGTTCCGGCGGTTGTAAAGCGGAGGCATTGCTGGAGTTTTTAAGAGAGTACGACAGTGATTATTTGTTTTTGGTCGGGGACATTGTTGATGGCTGGCAACTCGAATCGCGCTGGTATTGGCCACAGGCGCATAATGATGTGATCCAAAAAATCCTGCGCAAAGTCCGTAAAGGCACGCGGGTGCGCTATATCGCCGGTAACCATGACAGTTTTGTGCGTAAGTTTATTGGGCTGACCTTTGGTGGGATTGAGGTCTTTGAAGAATATGTACATTTAACTGCAGATGGCAAAACCTTGTGGCTGACGCATGGCGATTATTTTGATGGGGTGGTGCAACATTCGCGCTGGATTACTCATATCGGCGATGTCGCCTATGAAAGCGTACTGGTGGTGAATAGTCATCTGAATCGGCTACGCGCACGGGTCGGGCTGCCCTACTGGTCGCTGTCGAGCTATCTGAAATATAAAGTCAAAACAGCGGTGCAGTTTATTGCGACATTCGAGGAGGCGGTGGCAAAAGAAGCGAAAAAACGCGGCATGGATGCGGTGTTATGTGGGCATATTCATCACGCGGCGATGCGTGAGATTGACGGAGTGCTGTATCTGAATGACGGCGATTGGGTCGAAAGCCTCACCGCGATGGTGGAGCATCATGATGGACGCTTTGAATTGGTGGAGTGGCAGAAGGTGCGGAACAAAAGCCTGATGAATAATCACTCAGTCTAAGGATGCGCCGTTCGAAAATGCTGTTATACTGATCAGATAGCATTTTCGCTATGCAACGCCCGAGCCATATCGGCTCTTGCTCATGTCAGTAACACCAGAAATTCCGTTCAGCATAGATCAACTGCGGGCTGAATGCGTCACATCCTGCTACCCCAATCAAAACCCTACAGCAAACCCAAGTCCCGTGCGCCGCTGGCTGATTCAGCATAAAATTTCTGCTCATTATGTACGCACGCAGATTGAACGTCAGAACGAACAACAACAAGATCTGGTCGGGTTACCTAGATCAAATGCAGAATCCCCACGTCCTCACGCGCTCTGGTGTTTTGACCGGATGGGTCAAAGCTGCACCGCTTTGCCAGATGGTCGGCAAATCTATATTGCTGGCGAGCATGAAGACTATTATGACCCAGATTTCTGCATCTATAACGACGTCACGGTAGTTCATCCTGATGGCCGGATTGATTTGTATGAATACCCCATCTCTGATTTTCCACCGACTGATTATCACGCGGCGATTTTGAATGAAGCAGCACAAACCATCATCATCGTCGGTAGCTTGGGCTATCCTGAAGATCGTGCTGAAGCCACAACACAGGTCATGATCCTTGATCTGAAAACCATGAAAATACAACGACAAATCACCTTTGGAAATCAGCCAGACTGGCTACATCGTGCTCAGATGAACTGGTGCAGCGATGGCCACACGTTAACAATTTCTGATGGCTCGCTAGGTGTTGGTCAAGCCAAACCGTTTCGGAAGAATCTGTCGATCTGGCATTTAGATACACACACATGGCAATGGTCTTGCCCTGAGCAGCCGCTATTTGAGCAATATTTTTTAATCCGGACTGATGAACATGATCTACATTTATGGGAATACCGTAGTCTCTTTTGGGCACAACAGTACAAACCAAACGACTCCACCGCATTAGATCAACTGACGAATGCTCTCGGGATTGTTCCACCTACCGATGTGTATCAAACGCTGTTCCAGCCTGACATTCCACACAGGTTAGTTGAAAAAGACTTTGAAGATGAAAATACGCAGTGGAATGTCACAGAAATCATGATCGATCAGCATTTGATTCGGTATTTTGATGAGGGGTATGGGGTTGAGTTGATTATTCCCGATGACCTTGATAAGAACATTGCGCAGTGTTTGCTTGAAGACTTGACGGTAAAGTTAAGCAAATTGGAGAACACGGAAATTAACTGTATACGGTTTTAGCAGCAGCGGTATAAAAACGCTATGGATGAAAACCATAGCGCTTAAACGCTGATATACAAACTCGATGATTAGACGGCAGCATCTTATGCTTAATCACATAACATGCCGCTGTTTTTTCAGCTCACTCCCATTCAATCGTCGCTGGTGGCTTACTGCTCACATCATAAGTGACGCGTGCCACGTCTTTGATTTCATTCATGATGCGATTGCTGACGGTTTCGATCAACTCATACGGCAGATGCGCAAACCGTGCGGTCATAAAGTCCACCGTTTCCACCGCCCGCAGCGCAATCACCCACGCATAACGCCGACCATCACCCACCACCCCGACTGACTTAATCGGCTGAAACACCGCAAACGCTTGTGCGGTTTTGGCGTACCAACCACTGCGATTCAACTCTTCCATAAAGATCGCATCGGCACGGCGCAGAATATCGGCATATTCTTTTTTGACTTCGCCCAAAATCCGCACGCCCAAACCCGGTCCAGGGAACGGATGACGGTAAATCATTGATTCAGGCAAACCGAGTGCCACGCCGAGCTTACGCACCTCGTCCTTAAACAAATCACGCAACGGCTCAACCAATTTAAACGACAAATCCTTCGGCAAGCCGCCGACATTATGGTGTGATTTAATGTTGTGCGCCTTGCCGTGCTTGCTACCGGCCGACTCGATCACGTCAGGATAGATCGTGCCCTGCGCCAAAAAGGTCACGCCGTCGAGTTTGCGGGCTTCTTCAGCGAATACCTCGATAAATTCACGGCCAATGATTTTGCGCTTGGCTTCTGGGTCGCTTTCACCGGCCAGCGCGCCCAAAAAGCGGCTTTCAGCATCAGCACGAATCACCCGAATGCCCATATTGTCGGCAAACATTTGCATGACTTGATCGCCTTCATGCAAACGCAGCAGACCATTATCGACAAACACACAAGTCAACTGATCGCCAATCGCCCGATGCAACAAGGCCGCGACCACCGACGAATCAACGCCACCGGATAGGCCAAGCAGGACTTTTTCAGCACCCACTTGCTCACGGACTTTTTCGATCAGTAGGTCAATGATGTTGTCGGAGTTCCAGTCTTTGGCACAGCCGCAAATGTCATGCACAAAGCGACCAATCAACGCTTCGCCCTGCAAGGTGTGCGTCACTTCGGGATGAAACTGCACGCCGTAAAACTGCCGTGCTTCATCGCTAATCGCAGCAATCGGACAGCTTGGCGTGCTGGCAGTCACGCGAAAGTTATCGGGAATCTGGGTAACTTTATCGCCGTGACTCATCCAGACTTTAAGCTTGCCTGCGCTGTCCTCGATGCCTGTAAACAATCGGTCTGCATCTGGCACGTCGATTTCGGCATAGCCAAACTCGTGCACTGTACCGGCTTCGACTTTACCGCCCAACTGCTCGGACATGGTCTGCATGCCGTAACAAATCCCTAAGACTGGAATACCCAGCTCAAACACCAGTTGCGGGGCGCGAGGGCTGTTCTCGACATGTACGCTTTCGGGGCCACCGGATAAAATAATGCCTTTTGGGTTAAATGCCCGAATCGCCGCTTCATCCATGTCATACGCGTACATCTCAGAGTAGACACCCGCTTCGCGTACCCGACGGGCGATCAATTGGCTATATTGCGAGCCAAAATCCAGAATCAAAATGCGGTCTTGGGTAATACTCGGCGCAGAGGTCGGCGTGGTCATGGTCATCCAAACAAACAGGCTATCAATAAGCCGCATATTCTAACAGTTTCTGATGGTTTTTGGCGGTGGTGCCATGCTTTGCGACGGCTCAAAAATAGATTTACGATCCACAGAACGTACCCTACGCAAAAACACTGGTTTTGGATTCAGCCGTGCAACCAGATCACAACCGAAGATGCAAAAAATCGTCAATTGCGCCACGCAACCCTGACGGACAGCCTGATTGCCTTCATGGTTTGCTGTAAGCACATGATCGCGCGCACAAAATATGCAACGCCGCGATCCCCACGCTGACAACAATACTGGATGATCGCAAGCATGACGCCGAACGCTTTCCAAATCTCGGGTTTTAAAAAACCAGCCCTCGTACTCGCCATCACCGCAATCTGCGGACTCGGACTAGCAGGCTGTAATGACGACGATGATGTGGTGTTTAACCCCACACCGACTGCACCGACTCCGATGCCAACCGGTGATCTGATCGTTTTGACTGAATCTGGTCAAATCGCTTCCGTCAATCGCAGCGCACCCAGTGCACTGGTATCCACTCAGAACGTCACTGGCTTGCGGGCAAATGACAGCCTGGTCGGTATCGACTACCGTCCAGCCGATGGCAAACTGTACGGGGTGGGCGCACTGGGCAATATTTACACGGTAGATCCATCAACGGGCGTGGCAACCTTTAAAGTGGCACTCGCAGCAGATCCGACTGATAGCAGCAGCCCATTTACCCGTATTACCGGCAATCCACGCCTGATGTCTGTCGATTTTAACCCAGTGCCAGACCGCCTGCGCGTCGTGGGTAATGATGGACAAAACCTGCGTATTAACGTCGATACTGGCGCGACATTTACTGATGGCACCATTAATAGTGGTGGCAATACTGCAATTGTTAATCCTGCGATTACCTCCGTCGCCTACACCAATAGCTTCGCAGGCGCAGGCACTACTCGTATGTTCAACATTGATGTGCGTCAGAATCGCCTATACCTGCAAAACCCACCGAACGATGGTATATTGTCCAGCTTTGCACCGCTTGGGGTAAACGCGGCTGGCAGCAGTGGCTTTGATATTGATGGCGTGAACAATATGGGCTACGCCGCACTGAATGTTGCTGGCGCACTGCAACTTTATCGGATTGATCTGGGTACACTCGGCACAACCAATGAGGCCGCCAGCTTAATCGGCAATCTGCCTGCCAGCTTCGGTGACTTGCGTGGACTGGCACTGAAGCCCGCGATGGATGCAGGTGCGATGGTGCAAGGCTTAAGTGCTAATAATCAACTGGTCAGTTTTAGCCCACTCACGCCAAGTATGACCACGACGAAGGCCATCACTGGCCTACTCTCAGGCGAAACAATCGTCGGAATTGACTACCGTCTACGCACTGAAACCGATAAATCAGGCCTGTTATACGGTCTGTCAAACCTCGGCAACCTATACATAATTAACACGGATACCGGTGCAGCCACTGGCCGGCTCGCCTTAACAGCGGCATCTGATGCAACCGATGAGAATCGTTTTACCGCACTAAATGGCACTGAATTTGCAGTGGATTTTAACCCCGTACCAGATCGGATGCGTGTCCTCAGCAACACCGGACAAAGCCTACGGATTAATGTAGATAGCGGTGTCACGATTGTTGACGGTTCCATCAAGGGGGTCGATGGTGCTGTGGTTTCAGCAGCGGCGTATACCAATAGCTTCCAACGTACTGCTGGTGGCAGCACCACACTGTATGATTTGGATCAAACAGGCAACCAATTGCTACTACAAAACCCACCAAATGACGGTGTAGTTTCGGTAATCGGCAGCGATGGTTTGGGCATTACCCTTGGCACAAGTAATGGCATGGACATTGCTGGTGGCGATAACGGCCTCGTACTCGCGACCAACGGCACGGGCTTATACCGCATCAACCTGATGACCGGTGCAGCGACCGAGCTAGCACCCAAAATCGGCAGCGCAACCACACCGGCACTAATTGATTTGGCGATCTTGCTGAAATAATCAATACGCACTAAAACCAAGAAACCGCCCTGATTTCAGAGCGGTTTTTTGGTGTACAGCAATACGGTTAAAAATAACTGGACTCACTTACCACGTTTTATATGGCAAGAATTTCCCATTTAACGTAATCAGCACGCGGTCGCCTTTGGGGTCTTCGATCTTGTCGATCTCCATCGAAAAATCAATCGCACTCATGATGCCATCGCCGAATTTTTCCTGAATAATCACCTTCATGGTGTCGCCATACACACCAACCATTTCATATAGACGATACACCAGCGGGTCAGTCGGTATTGCCTGCGTCCAGACCTTGGTTGGATATTGAGTGAGTTGTTTTGCAATACTGGGATCTAATCCCAACACCTCACACAACGCGGCGGCATCCGCAGCAGGCATACTGTTCATACCCAAGCAGGCAGAGGCGACCCAAACGGGTGATTTACCAATGGCATCCCCAATCGCCTGCCACGTCAGATCTTTAGCACCTTTGGCAGCGAGAATGGTCTGGCTCAGCGCAGTGGTATTTGGATTCATGTCAATTCTCCGGCGGGTACGAGTCAAAAAAATGGCATTTGCCTAAAAGGCGACAAATGCCAGTGCAAATCAAATAAACCGCAATCTCACACAGGCTTAAAACTTATAATCCACTTGTAGCCATAGTTTGGTTTGATCGACACCCAATGCACCTGCACCGTCTTTGGCTTGATAATGCGCCAGCTTAAGCAGTCCCATGGTTTTGGGATTGACTCGCCGTGCCGCGCTCAGATTTAACTCATCGCCATAGTGCGTACTGCCCACATCCGACTCAAACCGATGTAACGCCGCTGCCAAATTAAAACCGGCATACGCACCCGTTAGCTTGATGTTGGTATCGACTAGACCAGCCGCAGGCGTGGCCAAAAACTTATCTGCCCAGCCGTTAAAGGCATGCAGCGTCGCCAGTGGTGTGGCAAAACCAGACTCTAGACTTTCTTGCTGGACGCTGAGCTTGGCTTTGCCGAAGTCATAGCCCAGCGTCACGCTGTAATAGTCAGCGTCTGGCACTTGTGCAGCCACGCCATCGGCGTATTTTTGTTGTTGTGCGTAGGCAAGGTTATAAAGCACTTTTTCGGCTTTACCGTCTACTTGCAGCAAGGCATGCTGACGGCTGCGGTCGGTTTGCACGTTTTGCTGGAGTGCAACCTGTCCAAGTGCTTCACGCCCCTCCAAGCCTGCCCACATCAGCCCCACTGTCGCACCGACTGGCGTTTTGATTTTGGCATGCACAATCGGTAGACGGATGTCACCGCTTTGACCATTGATCATCGCCACTTGGGTCGCGTACGCGGTATACAGATCGAGCCATGGGGCGAGCGTTTTACTCTGGTAGCTGATCGCATCGAACACCTGATCGTTTTGCCGCCAGACCACATCACCAATAAAGCGGGCATTGTCGATCACGATCTTTTGCCGACCCAGCTTGACCCCATACCCACTCAAAAACGCCTGATTGACTTGGGTCAGTTCAGGATCGACCACCACAGCGTATTTGGCATTCGGTTGAATCACCGGCACGCTATAGTTATCAATGATGGCGCGAATGTCCTCAAACTCGACATAGGCTTTGATGCCTTGGATCGGCGCGGTTTCGTAGCCCAACACGCTACGCACGGTCAGTGAGGTCGCGCTGTCAGCGGTGGGTGTGTCTTGCTCAACCAGCTCTAGGCGCGGTCGAATCTGAATCACTGCTTTACCGCCCGTCAACGCTTCGGTCAAAATGTCAGCGGCGTAGGCCGACGGCAACACGACAGATGGCAGCAACGTGACCGTAGTCATCCCACTCAACGCCAACACAGTCAATCTGTTCATACAAAATACCCCTCGATAAGATTCGGTCAAAACCTCTGCCGAAAGCACACTGTGATAAAAATTTGACAACAAGCGTCCCTACACTGCCCGTGATGGACAGCGTACCCCGTGGTCTGATTTGACCGTTTAAGTTGGAAGTCTCGGCAGGGGTGGCCTGCCGATGGATGTACCGCCCAGCAAGTGACTGCTAAGCGTGTTACAGCACCGCCTCGGCGGTTGCGCTGGCCGCTGCTGGCGCAGGCTTTACCTCGACCTTGCGTTGTTTTTCATACAAGAAGCGCAGCACCTCTTGACGATATTGGTTGTACAGCGGGTCATTGGCCAGCGCGATACGATCACGCGGACGCGGCAAGTCGATATTGAGGATTTCACCAATCTTGGCCGATGGGCCATTGGTCATCATCACGATCTTATCGGACAGCAACACCGCCTCATCGACATCGTGGGTGATCATGATCACGGTGTTATGCAGCTCGGTTTGAATCCGCATCACCTCGTCTTGTAAGTGCGCACGGGTCAGCGCATCCAACGCGCCAAATGGCTCATCCAACAGCAGCACTTTTGGTTGCATCGCCAAGGCACGGGCAATGCCGACCCGCTGTTTCATGCCACCAGAGATTTCAGAGGGGCGTTTGTCCAGCGCATGCGACATGCTGACCAGATTTAAGTTATACAAAATCCAGTCTTTGCGCTCCGCTGCTGTCATGCTGTGCTTAAAGGTTTTATTGACCGCCAGTTCGACATTTTCGTACACGGTCAGCCACGGCAGCAGCGAGTGATTTTGGAACACCAAAGCACGATCAGGGCCGGGGCTATTCACCTCTTTGTCCTCCAGCAACACCACGCCAGAGGTTGGCTTGATCAAGCCAGAGATGATGTTGAGTACGGTGGATTTGCCGCAGCCTGAGTGCCCGATAATCGACACATACTCGCCTTTTTCGACATTCAAATTGATCTGGTCGAGCACGTGCGAGTTGATCGCACCGCGACTAAAACTCATGTCGATGTTTTGCAGACTTAAATACGCTTTGCTCATCACGTTCTCCTCAAATTGATCGGGTTCAGATTAGCCCGCCGACGTGCCACGGGTGACCCAGTTGCCCACCGCAGCGACCAGACGATCCAAGATAAAGCCGACCACGCCGACATAAATCAGTGCCAGCACGATGTCGCTAATCCGTGAGGCATTCCACGCATCCCAGATAAAGAAACCAATGCCCACGCCACCAATCAGCATTTCGGCAGCCACAATCGCCAGCCACGACAGGCCGACCCCAATCCGCAGACCCGAAAAAATATACGGCGCAGCAGCAGGTAGCATGATTTTGCTAAAGTATTCAACACCGTTGAGTCGAATCACTTTGGCCACATTGCGATAATCGTCAGGAATGTTACGCACACCGACTGAGGTATTGATGATGATCGGCCAGATCGCGGTAATAAAAATCACAAAAATCGCCGACGGATTGCTGTCCTGAAAACCAGCCAGCGAAATCGGTAGCCACGCCAACGGTGGCACGGTACGCAGCACCTGAAAAATCGGATCTAATCCGCGCATCGCCCACGTGGACTGACCGACCAGCACGCCGAGTGCAATCCCGACGATCACCGCCAACGAGTACCCATAGGCGACCCGTTGCAGACTCGCCCAAATCTGCCAACCCAAGCCGACATCATTGCCGCCATTGTTAAAAAACGGATTAACGATCAAGTCCCACGTGTCTGCCACCATCACCGATGGTGCGGGCAACCTTGAGCCACTGCCCATACACAAGAGTTCCCACAGCAGCAGCAGTAAGGTCAATACCGCCAGCGGCGGCACGATTTTTTGCCAAACAAACTGGCCTGATCGCTTGGCGATGGCACTGGCACGCTCGTTAAATGCTGATGCGCGCATGGATGGACTCGCGGTTTGGGTGTCAGCAGAAACGCTCATAACTTACTCCAACATTCATCAATTCAGGTCAATCTTGCACCGCAGCACCGACCATGACAGGCCAGTGCTGCATATGCATTAGCTCATCTTTTTAATGGTTAAACTGTCCAGATACGCCTTTGGATTCGCCGGATCGAACTGCTTACCATCGAAGAAGGTTTCGATACCGCGAGAGGTGCTGGTCGGAATATCACTGGCACTGACCCCCAAGGCTTGTGCTGCATCGCGCCACAGGTCTTCACGGTTGACTTTATCAACCAGTGCAACTGTATCCAGATCGCTGGGCAGATAGCCCCAACGCTGATTTTCGGTCAAGAACCACAGGTCATGGCTCTTAAATGGATAAGAAGCGTTATCCTGCCAAAACTTCATCTTATGCGGACTGTCGGTCACCACACGGCCTGTCCCATAGTCAAAAGTGCCTTTGGCGCGATCAATAATGTCCTCGAACGGCGCATTGATCCAACGGCGACTGGCACAGATTCGCACCACTTCTTCGGTATTGGCTGGATCATCACAAAACTGTTGCGCTTCTAGCACGGCCATCAGCAAGGATTTGGTCGAATTGGGATGTGCATCGACATAGTCCGCACGCATGGCAAAGGCTTTTTCGGGGTGCTTGTTCCACAGTTCGCCCGTGGTCAGTGCGGAATAGCCGATTTTTTGATTGATTAACTGCTCATTCCAAGGCTCACCGACACAAAAAGCATCCATACTACCGACCTTCATATTGGCAACCATCTGCGGTGGCGGCACAACAATCGTTGAAATATCGGTATTTGGGTCAATCCCATTGGCCGCCAGCCAGTAACGCATCCATAGATCATGCGTACCACCGGGAAATGTCACGGCAGCCCGAATTTCTTTACCAGAGGCACGCTTGGCGGCCAGTGCTGTTTTGAATGCTGGGTTTTGTAGCCCCATTTTCAGGTCAGCATATTCTGCACTGACCGAGATGCCTTGCCCATCCAGATTGAGCCGCGCCAGAATGTACATCGGCGTGGGGATATTGTTAGCGGTCACCGCACCAGTCGAGATCAGGTAAGGCATCGGGGTAAGAATGTGTCCGCCATCAATGCCGTTTTTGGCAGAGCCTAGCACCAGATTGTCACGGGTTGTGCCCCATGACGATTGTTTTTGTACATCGACTTCAGTCATGCCGTACTTGGCAAAAAAACCTTTTTCAACAGCAACAAACAATGGCGCAGCGTCGTTCAGTGCAATAAAACCGAGCTTGGCTTTGGTGGTTTCCAGTTTGCCGACGCTGGCAGGCTTGGCGGCGGCTTCGGCAGACGCATCCGCATCTTCGGAAGGGGCTTTGCTACAGGCAGGCAACAGCGCAGCGGCTACGCCAAGCCCACCTAGGGTGGCGGCTTGACTTAAGAAGCGACGACGACTCGCATTGGTCACGGTCTCTGAAAGCGCGGTTGGATGTTGAGTCGGTTTGTTCATGTGTGGCACCTCATATTGGATTGCGGCATAAAAAAACGCCCACACGCTCTGCCAATCCATGATTGGGTAGCGGGTGGACGCCGTTGTCCTCAAAACTGATCGTACAAAAATTGGTTTTACAAAAAACCGGCTTGTGGTGCGCAACCGTCATTGACCGCCACTACAGCTGTTTTGTAACAAGCATGAAGCGTGCCAATGTATAAAAATACATCAAATCAAAATCACATTACACATAAAAATCAATTAAAATCAAATACATGATTACACATCACCAGCCTAACGCCGAATCCAAACCGTGAGTACCACTGGATAGAATACCTCATCTGGTCTTGTTAGCGATTTGTACATGATGGTGCAAGAGCTGCATCAGAATGGCGCATATCAACGTTTGTGACGTTTGCATCTGCGCACCAAACCCGCTAAAACCTAAAGATAATATAGCGATCTTACCAGCCGCCAACGGGACTGGCATGATGCTTGCTCGAATGACTAAAGCTATGCAGGGTCAGTGCTTGCCAACGGCGGCACTCGCTGACGATACTGTATTTGGCGAAACGGCCAATGGTTTGCCTACTTCAGGCCGTCTCATCTGACCCGTTTTGCCCAACCTGCTTAACCCAGCAAAGGCGCTGACGTCCGCGAGAATCGTGACGACAGCGCTTTTTTTTGTCCTATCATATCGCTGCCACGTCCACGTCGTGGCCTAACAGGATGATCAAGATCATATGGCGGATCGCTCACACCTGACCAGTATTCGCTTTGCCAGTGCCCTACGCCAAAGTTGCTGGTATGAACGCTACACGACCGCACGGCTCAGTCGTGATCTGCTGGCGGGGCTGACCGTGGGTCTAATCAGTATTCCACTGTCGATGGCCTTGGCGATTGCGATTGGTCTGCCACCACAATATGGGCTATATACCGGCATTGTGGCGGGTTTGGTGATTGCCTTGACGGGTGGCTCTCGCTTGAGCGTGTCAGGACCAACGGCTGCATTTGTGGTGGTATTACAGCCGATTGTGGCGGAGTTTGGCTTAGGCGGGCTGTTGTTTGCCTCGTGGCTGGCGGGGCTGATCTTGGTGTTTTTGGCCTTGGTGCGGTTTGGTCGGTTTATTGAGTATATTCCCGCCGCTGTCACGCAGGGCTTTATCAGTGGGATTGCACTGGTGCTGGCCGTGTTGCAGGTCAAGGATTTTTTCGGACTACCGCTTGACACGCTGCCCAGTGAAATTTTAGAAAAAATCTGGCTATTACTGCAAAGTCTGACTCTGCTGCACTGGCCGAGTCTACTGGTCGGCAGCTTGACCTTGCTGATGTTGCTCGCTTGGCCTGCACGTTGGACGAGATTTCCCAAGCATCTGCCTGCGGTGCTGATCGGACTCTTGTCGGCCTTGCTGCTGAGTTGGCTCGGCTATCCAGTCGCCACGATTGCCAGTGAGTTTGGCTTTGTCTGGCCGGATGGACAGCAAGGTACAGGCATTCCGCCGATGTTGCCGCAGTGGGCGTTGCCGTGGCAGTGGGATCTGGCCAAAGGTCATCATCTGCTGTACGCCGACACACTGCGTAGTCTGTTTATTGCCGCCTGTACTATCGCGATTTTAGGCGCGATTGAATCACTACTCTCCGCTGTCACGCTCGATCAACTGACCCAACAGCACCACAACAGCAATGGTGAGTTACTCGGTCAGGGCTTGGGCAATCTGGCCGCACCGTTCTTTGGTGGTTTTGCCGCGTCGGCCTCGTTGTCGCGCTCGCTGGCCAATTATAGCGCGGGGGCAACCTCGCCGATTGCTGCGGTGGTGCATGCTGTGGTGCTGATACTGGCGATTCTGTTGCTCGCGCCGCTGCTAAACCACCTGCCGATGCCCGCGATGGCGGCATTATTGCTGCTGGTCGCATGGGAAATCAGCGGAGTAAAACGGGTGCGCCAGTTATTTCGGCGTGGCGCACGCGATGAGCGCTGGGTGTTTTTGGTCTGTTTTAGTCTAACCGTGCTGTTTGATATGGTGCTGGCGATCAGTGTCGGTATCGTGATGGCCGCTTTGATGTTTATGCGACAAGTTGCTGCGATGACCCGCGTGACCGATGTCAGTAAGCAGCGTAAACTGATCGGCGAACACCCCATTCCTAGCGATTGGAAAATTATCAAAATCTCGGGGCCGTTGTTTTTTGCGGCAGCGGATCGGGTGTTTGATGAACTGCTCGAACACAGCCAAGGCTGTCGCGGCCTGTTACTGTATATGGACGCGGTGTCTGTACTGGATGACGGCGGACTCCAAGCCATGCTGCGCTTCATTGAGCATGCCAACCATCGTCATGTCGAGGTACTGGTGGCTGACTTGCAGTTTCAACCCTTAAAAACACTGGTACGTGCCCAAGTGCAGCCGGTTGCTGGGCGACTGGCATTTTTTTCACAGTTCAATGAGGCATTACAACACATACGCGGAATGAGCAACAACGCAGCGACACAGACTCTCAAGGACACCATCTGATGAACAGCGTACTTCCCGTCAATGCCGCCAGTGGGATGATCCACAACACGGTCAGCGGTATTGTATTGGCGGGCGGTCAGGCGACACGCATGGGTGGTGTCGATAAAGGCTGGGTCGAGTGGCAAGGTATTCCCTTGATTCAACATGTCTTGCAACGTCTTACGCCACAAGTCGATGATGTGATCATCAGTGCCAATCGCTCATTAGCACACTATCAAGCGTTAGGTCATCCGGTGGTCACAGATACCCTGCCTGACTTCTCGGGGCCTTTGGCAGGGATTGCCGCAGCACTGGCAGTTTGTCGGCATGACTGGGCGTTGGTGGTCGCCTGTGACTGTCCACTGTTGCCGTTGGATCTCTGCCAGACGCTACGCAACGCCCACCCTCATGCACCGCTCAGGTTGGTGCATGATGGCGCACAGCACCAGCCGTTGTTTATGTTGCTACACCGCCAGCTATTGCCCAGCCTACACACTGCCCTATCACAGCAGCAATACAAAGTCGGCCAATGGGCGCAGGCGCAATCCGCACTGACGGTTCAGATCAATACGCCCGACGCATTTGTGAATTTTAATACATTGGCTGATTTACAGGCGAATCAGCCTGACTAAGTTTTTGGCAAAAACGTTAAAAACTGTAACCATTTGCCCAATCACATTGCTATTTCATCCACGCTGGTTAGTATCAGTCAGGACATTAAATCTGCGCATCAGCAGCACCGATAAATTGGCCGTGTGCGCTGTAGTATTGCGACTCGTTTAGGAAAAAAGCATGCAACTGACCATCGGCGCAAATACCGCCATTCCCACCGATCAGCTTGAACTGCACTTGCGGGTGATTCCGCGTGGTGGCGCAGTCGTGACGGTGGATGTTTCCGCGTATGCTCTGGCGGAGACCAGCCAGAAAGTCCGTGGCGACCAAGACATGATTTTCTATGGTCAAACCCGCCACAGCTCTGGCGCGATCGAATTACAGCAAGCCGATGCACACAACAGCCGCTTTATCCTCAAACTGCCACAAGTCGAGGCCGCGTTGGGCAAAATCGCCTTTACTACCGCGATTGAACAAGCCGGACAGACCTTTAACAGCATCGACAAAGTTGAATTGAAACTCCTACACAACGGCCAAGTCGTCGCCCAAGCACAGCTTGATGGGCAAGGCCGCTCTGAAGCCGCTTTGATTTTGGGTGAATGCTATCGACGTAACGGCGCATGGAAATTTCGCCTGATTGGACAGGGTTTTAATGGTGGCTTAAAACCGTTGGCTGAGCATTTTGGCGTGGTGATCGCCGATGCACCGCCGGTTGCTGCGCCACCCAGCGTTTCGGTACAAAAACCAAGCAGCCCCATCCCACCTGCTCCTCCGGTCGCTGCGCCAAAAGTCTCCTTGAGCAAAGTCAGTCTGGACAAAAACAACCGCCAAGTTAGCCTCGAAAAAACCGGCGCGGGTTTTGGTGAAATCAAGATCAACCTGAACTGGAATAAATCCGGTGCTGCGCCTGCCGCTGCAAAAACTGGTTTTTTTGCCAAGCTGATGCCGACCGCTGCAAAAAATGTCGATCTGGATCTTGGCTGTCTGTACGAACTACAAAACGGCGACCGCTCCATCGTGCAAGCCCTTGGCAACATGTTCGGGGACTTTAACCGCGCGCCGTATATCCAACTGTCTGGCGATGACCGTACTGGTGCAGTCTCCGATGGCGAATGGATGCGCATCAATGGCCAACACTGGTCAAACATCAAGCGCATCATCGTGTATGCCTTTATTTATGAAGGCGTACCGAATTGGGCAGCGACTGATGCGGTGATTACCATTTATGTCCCCAACCAACCACCCATTGAAATCGCTTTGACCGAAGGCGATGCCGGTAAGTCGCTATGCGGTGTCGTCATGCTTGAAAATCGCGGCGGCACAATTCATGTCTCGCGTGAGGTACGCTACTTTACCAGCCAAAAACCACTCGATGAGCATTATGGCTGGGGCTTACGCTGGACCAAAGGCAGCAAAGATTAAACTGTTTTGACCCCCACTTAACCACCCGTAGGACACAAGGAGTTCTGACCCATGGCCATTTCCCTAAGTAAAGGCGGCAATTTATCGCTGACCAAAACCGACCCAAGCCTGAGCAAAATCCTGATCGGCTTGGGCTGGGATGAACGCGCCACTGATGGCGGTGACTTTGATTTGGATGCCAGCGCATTTTTGCTGAATATCACTGGCAAGGTACGCAGTGAAGCGGATTTTATTTTTTATAATCAGTTACGCTCTGCTGATGGCTCAGTAGAACATACTGGCGACAACCGCACCGGCCAAGGCGATGGCGACGATGAATCACTGAAGGTTGACCTGTCGCGTGTCCCTGCCGATGTAGACAAAATCGTGATTACCGTCACCATCCACGATGCAGACAGTCGCCGCCAAAATTTCGGTCAGGTCGCCAATGCGTTTATTCGCGTGGTCAACGACGTGACGGGGCAAGAGGTGGTACGCTTTGATCTGGCCGAAGATTATTCGACCGAAACTGCAATGGTGTTCGGGGAGCTGTATCGCAACAATGGTGAGTGGAAATTCCGTGCGGTTGGCCAAGGTTACGCAGGCGGCCTGCGCGCAATGTGTCAGCAGTTTGGTTTAAATATCTAAAGCCATCGGCACACAGATCAGCTAAGCTCTGCTGATCGCTTCTCCCTTTTACGCCTCACCCTTCTAACGCAGTGTTGATACTTGGCTTTCGCAAGAAAGTTGAGCATTGGCACTGCGTTTTCTCAGTTTATAGAGTGTTTTATGGCACATTTTCGATTTTCAATCGTATTCACGGTGATTTGCATCGGTTTAGCGGTCTGGTGGGGCTTTAATGGCGGCGGCATTGCTGGCGCATTATCGGCATTTTTATTGGTCAGTATTTTGGCGGTGATGGAAGTCTCGCTGTCGTTTGACAATGCGGTGGTCAATGCCTCGGTGCTCAAATACTGGGATGAATTTTGGAAGATGCTGTTTTTGACCGTTGGGATTTTAATCGCGGTGTTTGGCATGCGTTTGCTCTTCCCACTGCTCATCGTTGGGGTAACCGCAGATCTGAGCTTGGGTGATGTTGCGCGATTGGCGCTCAATAACCCAGAAGAGTATTCGGCCAAACTAATGGAGCATCATGCTGAAATTGCTGCATTTGGTGGCATGTTCTTGTTGCTGGTGTTTTTGAATTTCTTGTTTGATCAAGATAAAGACGTGCATTGGTTCGACTGGCTGGAGGAGACATTGTCCAAACTCGGTAAAGTCGATGCCGTGGCAATTTTTGTGGCGTTGATTGCACTGCTCACCTCGGTGGCACTGCTGCCAGCAGCCAAACAATTTGTGGTGCTCATGGCAGGAGTTTGGGGGATTTTGACCTACGTTGGGGTCAGTGTCCTCAGCAACTTGCTTGCCGGTGATAATAGTGGTGATGAGCTGGGCAAAGCAGTACAGCGTGGCGGCATTGCAGGTTTTTTATACCTCGAAGTGCTGGATGCGTCGTTTAGCTTCGATGGGGTGATTGGCGCATTTGCGATTACCAGCGATGTGATCATTATTATGCTTGGTCTGGCGATTGGCGCAATGTTTGTGCGCTCGATGACCATTTATCTGGTTGAAAAAGGCACCTTGGATGCCTATATCTATCTGGAGCATGGCGCACATTACGCGATTGGTGCGCTGGCAGTGATTATGCTGATGAGTATGCAATATCACGTACCGGAACTGATTACCGGTCTGATTGGTGTGGCGTTTATTGTGTGGGCGGTGTTTGCATCCATAAAACACAACAAACTAAACCCCGCATAGTGGTTTGTAATGGTTAAAGTTGAAGTCAAAGTCACTGGGCGGTGCTGGCACGAAGCGCGACCGGATACAGGTCGAATCTCGGATCACCGGCCGACCGGTTTAATTTTCCACTGAGTTCATTTTCAAGGAGCAACAGACATGGCGATTAGCCTGACCAAAGGCGGCAACGTCAATCTCAGCAAAGAAGCCCCAAGCATGACCAAAATGACGGTTGGCTTGGGCTGGAATCCACGCGCAACCGATGGCCAAGCGTTTGATTTAGACGCGATTGGATTCTTGCTGGGTGCTAACGATAAAGTCCGCAGCGACAGCGACTTTATTTTCTTTAACAATAAGCAATCGGCTGACGGCAGTGTTGTACATACTGGCGACAACCAGACCGGTGAAGGCGACGGTGACGATGAAACGTTGAATGTCGACTTGTCTAAGGTTGGTGCAGACGTCAATAAAATCGTGTTCTGTGTGATTATTTATCAAGGTCAAGAACGCGGCCAAAACTTCGGCCAAGTCAGCAATGCGTTTATTCGTGTGGTCAACCAGAGCAACCAACAAGAAGTCGCGCGTTTTGATCTGTCCGAAGACAGTAGCACCGAAACCGCCATGGTGTTTGGTGAGTTGTATAAGCACAACGGCGAATGGAAATTCCGCGCAGTTGGTCAAGGCTTTAATGGTGGCTTAGGGCCATTGGCGGCTTCTTACGGCGTCAACGTGTAAGCACTCGTTTAGGTCGTTGATCGTGTATCTGGCCGACGCTCAGTCTAATTTGAGTGTCGGCTTTTCTATGGACTCTTGCCGAGGATGACCAGATGACTACCTTTACCCTCGTGGGTACAACTGAGCCGTTTTTGCATGTGGCGATGCAGCGTGGCGACAAAATATTTTGTGAAAGCAATGCCATGGTGATGATGGAAGACACCTTGGAGCTCAAAGGTAAGCTACAAGGCGGTTTGGGTCAGGCTTTGTTGCGACGCTTTGCCAACGATGAATCGCTATTCCAGCAACACATCGAAGCGGTACGCGGTGACGGTGACTGCCTACTCGCGCCGCAACTCGATGGTGATTTACAGGTGTTGGATGTCGGTCAACGTCAGTACACCTTGGCCGATGGTGCATTCGTCGCAGCGACCGATAAAGTCGAAATCAAAGTCAAAATGAACAGTAGCATCGGCGGTGCGTTGTTTGGTGACAATGGCGGTTTTTTGGTGATGCATACCGGCGGCGTTGGTCAGTTGGTGGTGTCGGGTGCTGGCTCATTGTTTGAACTCGAAGTCACCCCAGATAAACAAGTGATCGTCGATAACGGCCATGTGGTGTGCTGGGACTCGCAACTGCAATATGAACTGTCCATGAGTACCACCCAAAACACGGGTTTTTTTGGCAACCTGATCAATAGCGCGACTAGCGGCGAAGGGATGGTGTTACGCTTTCGCGGTGCCGGCCGCATTGTGGTTTGCTCGCGCAATCGACAAAACACCGTGACTTGGCTACATTCCAAGCTGGGTGGTAGCTAATTTTGTTTTAAACACTTGAATCGTTTCACTTCACAAGGAGCAGCAACATGGCTGTTAGTCTCGAAAAAGGTCAAAAAATCTCCCTCGACAAAACCGCAGGCAGCAGCCTGACCCAAATCAAAATGGGCTTGGGCTGGGATGTGGCCAAAAGCAAAGGCTTCTTCGGTTTCGGCGGTAGCTCAGAAACCATTGATCTCGATGCGTCTTGTCTGATGTTCGATGAGCAAAAACAAGCGGTTGATGCCATTTGGTTTGCACAACTGACCAGCAAAGACGGCAGTATCCGTCACTCTGGCGATAACCGTACGGGTGCGGGTGACGGCGACGACGAGAGCATTACTGTGGATCTGAGTCGCATTCCGGCGCAGGTCAAAACCTTGATGTTTACCGTGAATAGCTTTCAAGGTCAGAGCTTTGAAAAAGTGCAAAACGCCTATTGCCGCTTGATCAACGCACAAAACAATCAGGAAGTCGCCAAATTTAACTTGTCTTGCCAAGGCGCACATACCGCGCTGATCGTGGCAAAACTATACCGTCATAACGGCGAGTGGAAAATGCATGCGATTGGCGAAAATGCCAAAGGCCGTACTTTCCATGATCTGATGCCACAAATGACTGCACAACTCTAAGTCATCTGCGGGTTAAATCGCTGTGTTAATCCACGCATGCTGTGCTAGATTCAGCATGCGTTTTCGTTTTTAAACCGAATACTTAGGCAGTGAATATTATGGCCGTGTGGCTGTTAGAAGGACAATCCAGTCAACGCGACTTACTGCAAGCCCTGCGGCCAGTGCTGCCTGCTGAAATTCCGCTATACGCTTCCCATCGCAAGTTTCGCCCTGAGATTACCGACTGCGCCGATCACGCGTGGCGCGAACCCGCCGATGATGCCGAACGGGTGCAATGGGTACTCGATACTGCACAACAGCAGCAGATTAAGCTGGTGTGGGCAGGACGACGCGGCCAAGTGTATGAGCCGCATCGTGCCGAATTTACAACGGCAGGCATCGACCTGATTACTGGCGCAACCAGTCTACAAGACCTACTCGATCTGGACAGTAAGGCGATTTTTGCTGCGCGTTGCCAGCAGGCCGGTATTCCGGTTGCGAGTGGTTGGGTGGTCAACAACGGCCAAGAGTTGGCCGAAGTGGTCGCCGCGCAACGTGAGCAGCACGCGCTGTGTATCAAGCCAGTGCATGGGATTTTTGGTGAAGGCTTCTGGCGGCTGATTGATGATCTCTCACCGTTTCGCTGTTTTTTAACGCCTGATGATCGCCGTGTGAATACCCAACTGTTTATCGACAGCTATACAGCACTGTCGCAGCCTAAACCGATGTTGGTGATGCCGTACCTGTCGGGAACAGAATACTCGGTGGATATGGTCTGTGAAGCCGGTCAAGTGATCGCAGCCGTCGCACGCGACAAGCGTGAGGATAAAACCCAATGCCTAATGCTCGAACACGAGGTGATCGAACTGGCGCGGCGTGTGGTGGCGTTATTTGGTTGTGATGGGATCGTCAACCTGCAAAGTAAAGCCGATGCGCACGGCCAGCAACATGTATTAGAGATCAACGCTCGCCCGTCTGGTGGTATCGGCTACACCATGCATACGGGACTAAATCTAGCCGCGATTTGTGTGTTACGCCGCTTGGGTCTGCCCGTGCCCGCCATGCCAACCCACAGCCCAGTGGTGGTGCGCCCACTGACCACCAGTGTTTTAATCAGTAACGATTCGGGTGAGTAGTCATGCTTAATCTGGTGTTAGGTGCCAATACTGCCCTGTCCGGCCACGCGCCGCGCCTGCAAATCACATTACAAGGCCAGCAGCAGATCGGTGAGCAACTCGGTTTGGTCTGGCTGGCCTTAGATGCGCAGCGCAAACCGACCGGTACACCGGCCTATCTACAAAGTCCAACCGATTGGGCAACAGTCGAAGCGATTGCGCAGGGTGCAGCATGGCAACTGCAACTCGGCCAAGTCCCGCCCAATACGCAACACCTGATGCTGGTGCTGTATAGCTACGCCAGCAAAACCACACTGGGACAGGTCGAATGCAAGCTTGAATGCAGCACCGATCAGATCCACTACACGCCACAACTGCGCGGCAGTACCGACAGCGCGATGATTGTGCTGGAAGTCTATCAGCGTAATGCTCAATGGAAGCTCCGCGCACTGGCCGAAGGCTCACCGTATGGTTTAGCGGCACTAGGGCGGCGTTTGGAATTAGCACTGGATGAGAAACATCCGAATACAGGTCAACCCAGCAGCCCAAGTACCGGTAGTCAAGGCTATGACGGCTCAGGTCGTGGCGGTTACGGCAATGACAACGACCGGCCAAACGATTGGACAGGCACGGCGTTTGCGATCAGCCCGCGTCATCTGCTGACTTGTGCGCATGTCGCCGATGAAGCCCGACAAATCCAACTCAGCTCTCTACAAGGTCGCCGTACCGCGCAATGTATTGCGATGGACCGACCGAATGATGTGGCGGTGCTGCTGATCAATGAGCAAGACCTGCCGCATGTGTTGTCGGTCAAGCAAGGCCGCGCTGGTGAGTTGGGCGAGTCGGTCACGGCGTTGGGCTATCCGTTGTCGGGATTGATCGGCAGTCACTTACAGGTGACGCAGGGCTGTATTTCGAGTTTACGCGGCTATCAAGAGGACATCGGTCGGTTGCAATTTACTGCGCCGATTCAGTCGGGTTCGAGCGGCAGTCCGCTATTGGATCAACAGGGTCAGGTGTTGGGCATGGTCACTTCTTCGTTGGTAAATGCTCAAAATATGAATTTTGCGGTGAAGCATTATTTGCTGTGGGCGCTGCTGGATACCATTGGTTTTGATGTGCCTGCGGCATCGCAACGGGTTAGCCTTGCGTCACTCAGCCAGACGCAACTGGTCAAACAAGCGCAATCGGCGATTTGGCAAGTCAGTTGTCAGCGCTGATTTTTTGTAAAAAATGCATCTTAAAATAACTCTAGGGTTATAATAAACACATTGAGCAACGGAGTAGCCCATGAACAGCCGAATGCTCATGAAGCTGATTGAGGACGATGGTTGGGTGTTGGTGCGGGTCACTGGCAGCCATCATCATTTTAAGCATCCAACGAAAACCGGCTTGGTGACGATTCCCCATCCCAAAAAAGATTTACCGATTGGCACGGTGAAAAACATCCTCAAGCAAGCGGGTTTGAGCTGAGCGATTGAAACACAGGCAGCAAGGAGAAATCAGATGTTGTATCCGGTAGCGATTGAGCAAGGCGATGCTGATCAAGCGGTCGGCGTGTGTGTGCCTGATATTGCGGGCTGTTTTTCGGCGGGTGATGATTTGGACGATGCGCTTGAAAACGTCAAACAAGCGATTGCGGGACATTTGCAACTGCTCGCCGAAGACGGTCTGGAGATTCCGACCGCCAGTGCAATCGCGCAGCACCTCAAAAACCCAGATTACGCGGGGATGATTTGGGCTGTGGTTGAGGTGGATGTCAGCCGCTATTTGGGTAAGGCTGAAAAAATTAACGTGACATTGCCGCAGCGTTTGATTCATCAAATTGACAGCCGCGTGGCTAAAGACAGTCGCTTTAAGTCACGTTCTGCATTTTTGGCGGCGGGTGCTGAGGTGTTGTTGCAACGTTGACAGCGCGTGGTGCAATAGAGTTAGGTGACCTAACATGGGCAGAAGAGAAACTCATGCAAAATATAAGGAAACCGAGCGGCTTTTTTCCGAAAGTCGTTTGGGTCAGGTTTTTAGATCTATCCAATTTTACACTTGGTCTGGCTACTTATTAGTCGCCACATCAGCGGTCGCTTTGTTGATATTTATCCCAAGTTGCAAATTGGCAAGAATGAGAATTTTAGCCAGTGGTTGCGATCTTCAAGGCTTTAATCTGAACTCATATGTTGATCTTTTCGTTGGACTAGGTGCTATTCCTCTTGTCCTAATTTTCTTGAGCTTACACATATTAAGAAATGTGTTCATTCTATGGTTTGCGCTGAAACCAAATGCACTAAACTCATGAAAATCATAGCCCAAGACTTACTATCAACGTATTCTGGCCTGATCGTGGAAAGATCATTCAGTGCCACGCCCACCTCCTCTAATCCTGAGCCATGTGATGATGAATGTTGAACTAAGTCGTGGGCAACTGCACCTCACCCCCACCCGCGAACACTGGCCGCTACACGACCTGCTGGGCTTTGCCGAACGCATCAACCCGAAGCGAGCGTTTTTGTTTGTCTCCAAAGTGCTGGGACGGCATATTCCGGTTGCACCAAGCGAGATGCGCCGTGCGTTTAGCGATCTGGCGGCACAGATCCCCGATGACCTACCCGAACCAATCTTATTGATTGGCATGGCCGAAACCGCGGTCGGATTGGCCGCTGGTGTGCATCAAGTGCTGCAACAACGCTACCCAAATGCACTGTTTCTCGCCACCACGCGCCACCCGATTGACGCGCCACTACTAGCCGAGTTTCGGGAAGAACACAGCCACGCCCCAGCACACCTGCTGTACGGCAGCACAGATCCGAAGATTGCCGCCCAACTGGCCGCCACGCGCACGCTGATTTTGGTCGATGATGAAGCCTCGACTGGACAGACCTTTATTAACCTGACCCACGCCCTACGCCAAAGCCACCTGCCCAATCTCACCCACGTGGTCACCGCCGTACTGGCCGATTGGGCGCCGCCATTACAGTTTGCGGGGCTGCAACATCACGCGGTCAACCTACTGGCAGGCACATGGCAATGGCACGCCACCCCAAACGTACCCGATCCGAATATGCCGGTGGTCGATAGCATCGCAGTTGGTGCATGGCCGGTCACACCGCAGCACACATGGGGACGCACACCGACCTTGACCCCACGACTCGACCTCCACGCGACGGCCACGGCGGGCGAACGAATTTTGGTGTTGGGCAGTAATGAATTTGTCTGGCCGCCGTTTTTGCTGGCGGAACAACTGGCGGCACAAGGCGCACAGGTCAAATTTAGTGCCACCACCCGTTCCCCGATTGCACTGGGGCATAGCATTCAGCACTGTATTGCCTTCTCAGATCACTACGGATTGGGCATGCCAAACTTTGTCTATAATGTTGATCCGGCTGCATATGACCGGATTATTCTGGCGATTGAAACCCATCCAGCAGGGGTTGATCCACGTCTACGGGCGGCAATCCCACAGCTTGAAGTGATTGGGTTTGGCGCAACAGACAAGCAAGGAGCAACGCATGCTGGTTAAACCATTGGCTTTGCTCGACCTAGACGATACGTTGTTTCAGACCGCCAAGCATTTACCAGCGGATCAGCTTAAACACGTCGCCAGTCACAACAGCGCAGGTGAGCCGCTCGGCTGGATGACTGACCGTCAGCAGCAGTTTTGGCACTGGCTACAGGCCTGTACCGAGGTGATTCCGGTGACGGCGCGCAGTCTCGAAGGCTTGGCGCGGGTGCAATTGCCGCTTAACTCGTGGGCAGTCTGTCAGCATGGTGCGGTGATTGTGCAGCCCGATGGTCAGCTTGAACCGATGTGGCAGGCGCACATGCAACAGCGTTTAGCACCGCTGCTGCCTGAGCTTGAGCAGATATTGTCTGACCTTGAGCGTGATCCAGAGCGGCCGGATGGCGTACGGGCGTGGATTGCAGTGGAGCGGGATGTCTCGATTTATATCATCGTAAAGCAATTACCGACTGCGCCGTATTTTGCGCGTTTACTGGCAAAAATGTCTGAATATCCAGCATTTTATCTACATATTAATGGCAACACTGCTGCAATCTTACCCAAGGTGGTTAGCAAAGTCGCCGCAGTGCAATATTTATTGTCTATACTCAATCCTGACCAGCAGCGAGTGGTATTAGGCTGGGGCGATAGTTTGTCAGATGTAGATTTTTTGCAGCAGTGTGATTGGTGGGGCATGCCAAAACGCAGCCAAACCAGCGCATGGGTGCGTGAACAACTTGAACAACATGTGATGCAAATCGGTGGTTATGAGTTTACCGGACGTTAATCCTTTGAATACGCTATTACATGCTCAATCCAGTGGATTTTCGGGCTGCTTTTCAGGCAGTTACGCACCCGATCAGGTGCAACTGTTACTGCGACTGATCGACGCCGAACATACCGAGGTCGAGGAAAAAGAACGGCTGATTCAAACTGGCCAAAAACACTATTCTGAAATGATCAGCCTAGAGTCTGCGCCATCGGAACTGCATCAGCAGGTCTATCAACAGGCAGTCGCTGAAGGATTACCGCGTTTGGCGCGTGAGATTCAGGCGTTAGCGCTCGCACTACAACAACATGCACAGCAGCAAGCACAAAACTCACTCGAAAATCAGCCGATAGTCTTGGTCAGCTTGGTGCGTGCCGGCTTGCCGATTGGGGTGATGCTGCAACACGCGCTAAAAGACCTCGACGTTGCAGTGCTGCATTATGGCGTGAGTATTATCCGTGATCGTGGTTTGGATGCGGTCGCGTATGCGCAGATTCGACAACAACACGCCTATGCGCAGTTGGTGTTCGTCGATGGTTGGACGGGCAAAGGCGCGATTAGCCGCGAGCTGCGCACGAGTGTGCAGACTGATCCTGAGTTTGATGGTGTGGTGCGCTTGGTGACGCTGGCCGATGTCAGTGGTTATGCGTGGTTGACCGCGAGCAGCGATGACTGGCTGATCCCATCGGGTGTGCTGGGTGCGACCGTATCGGGCTTGATTTCACGCACCTTATACCAAGCCGATCAGTTGCATGGCTGTTTGTTTTATAACGATCTACACCCCTTTGACCACTCGCGAGAGTTGATCGAACAGGTCAATCAACAACGTCAGCAGCAGCGTCAACAGCTAGATAAGGTTGTGCCAGCGGTGTGGCCAGAGCATGCGCGTCAACAACAACAGCAACGCGCCGCCAGTGTGATTGCGATGGTGGCTCAACGCTTCGATGTGCAGCAACCAAACCGAATCAAGCCCAGTCTGGCCGAAGCAACCCGTGCGGTGCTGCGCCGTGTGCCAGAGCGCGTGCTATTGCGCGAGGCTGACGACCCTCAAACCCGCCTACTCCGCCATCTCGCCGCCGCCCAAGGTGCGCCGATTGAACTGCTCGGCGATGCGATTGCGCCGTATCGGGCAATTACCATTATTCAACGCCGTGGAGCGTAATTGATGCTATCTGCTTATGCGCTGGGCGCGACGTTGTACATGCCTGCGACCCGCCATGACCTGTGGTCGGTGGTCAGTGGTGAAAAAATCCCGCATCTACGCTCGATGGTGATTTGTCTAGAAGATGCGGTATCGGAACAAGATGTTGGACTGGCACTACAACATCTACAACAACTGCTGCAACAACTGGCACATGAGCCACGCCGCGCCCAAGCACCCTTGGTGTTCGTGCGGCCACGACATAGCAGGATGGCAGCGCAGTTGGCTGAATGGCCGCTGATTCATCAGCTTGATGGTTTTGTGTTACCCAAGTTTGACCTCGACAGTCTGAATGACTGGCAAGCCGCGATTCCCAAAAATCTCCTGCTATTACCGACACTTGAAACCGCGATGGTGTACGATAGCGGCGCAATGCGTGAGCTACGCGAACACCTGAGTAGCAGCAAGCTCCCTGTGCTGGCGCTGCGGATCGGTGGTAATGATTTGCTGGCGTGTTTGGGCTTGCGTCGTCCACCGAGCCATACGTTGTATCAGACCCCACTGGCGCAAGTGATCAATCAACTGATTGCGACATTTATGCCGTATGGCTTTGCGCTGACTGCGCCAGTCTGTGAGTATTTTGAACCGGCTGACCTGCTAAAAACCGAAGTCGAACTGGACGTGCAGCATGGTCTGGTCGGCAAGACCATCATTCATCCGAGTCAAATCGGCTGGGTACATCGCGCCTTACAGGTGGATATTAAAGACTATACTGCGGCACAAGCGATCCTTGCGCCGGATGCGCGTGCCGTCTTCCAACACGAGGGGGCGATGCTTGAACCAGCCACCCATCGAGCATGGGCAGCGCGGATTGTCGAGCGGGCGCGTTACTACGGGGTCAGTGGCAGTCAAGATCCAGATCAGGTCGCGTGGTCAAACCCGATCAAACAGTTTAAAATTTTATGATTTCCACTCGCCGCCACACAGGATATTCATCACCCGTGAACACTTTTATGCTGGACAGCCATCCTTTTGTTGCGCTGTGTGATTTGTTAAAACTGGAAGGCTGGTGCGAGAGTGGCGGTGCTGCCAAAGCCGCAATTGAGCAGGGATTAGTCAAGGTCGATGGACAAGTCGAAACCCGTAAACGCTGTAAAATCATCAGCGGTCAGGTGGTGAGTTTTGCAGGGCAACAGATTAAGGTGCTGTGATCGGTTTGCGCTCAAGCTCGGTAACATATTCTGGGTCAAATCCATCTAACGCCGCCAGTAACAACGCACCACGCAACGGCTGTTCACTGCAACTGATCAGTTCATCGCGTTTATCAGTCATCTGTATCGTGCACCTTACTTTGTGAGTTGTCGCGGCTTTATTGATATGGCTGCTGTGTGCAAGCCTTGGGATCAACATAGCCATGTCCTTGTCGGCGACTATTTCTCAGGAAACCTCGCCACCAACCCCCTTAAATTTCTCCACAAACGCTGCAATCTTCTGAAACACGCTATGTTTCTTAGTCAAATACTGTGGATTCAGTGGACTCATCTTCGGCAGAATATCATTCAGCTCCGTGCCATTTTCGCTGGCGAACTCACGCTTGAGCGAGTTGGTGATATAGCGTCTAGCTGCCTCTGCATTGAGGTTTTCGGCACTAATCAGCTCTTGTGCTTCTCGTTGTTGTTCGGCTTGGGCAAAGATAAAGAATGCTTCTATCACACTGGCTTTATCGCCAATCTGATCGAGATCGGTTTGATTAATAAAATCAACCAATAGATTTTCTTTGGCACGGTTGCCAATGCTGGCACGAATGACTCTTCTGACTTCATCCACCAGCTCAGTTTTGCTTTTGGTTTTTTTGTTGTGCTCAAAAATCAGCTCCAGAATATAATCCAGATTGATCTCTTGGGATTTCAGCAGATCGACCTCGAATACCACATCATCCCAATCAATGGTGGATTGCTGTTTTTGATTGGCAGATTTTTCGCGGCGCAACCAGTCACGGATGTCGTTGTAGATGGATCGGTAATCCTGAATTTTTCGCTCAGCGGGTATCGGTATGCTTTGTAAGGTTGCTAAATCGGCATCACTTAAATAATGCGCTACCTTAAACGCCTCTACTGCGTCAGCATCTTTTAGGTCTACGCCTTGTAAGGCTTTTAAGCTGGCAAACTCATCATAGTTTTGTAGCACGTTTTCAACGCGCAAATACTCACCAAATAGTTTTGCGAAGGCTTTTTTGTCAGCCTCTTTTTCGATGGTTGAGGGATCAGGAAAGCGTTGCTCCAACTCCTTTACAACGTCCAAAAAGCCACGCCGTGCTTCACCAGTCGCCGCATCAGTAAAGCCTTGCATGTATTCCTTGTAGCTTTTTTCCAGTACCACGTTTTTGGTGTTGTTGTCCCCAAACAAGGTAATGGCATCAACGGTAGCCTGCTCCAAGTCGCGGAAGGTGACAATATTACCAAAGGTTTTGGTGGCGTCATAAATCCGATTGGTGCGTGAATAGGCTTGCATTAAACCGTGATAGCGCAAGTTTTTGTCTACAAATAGGGTGTTTAGGGTCGGTGCATCAAACCCTGTCAAAAACATCCCCACCACAATCAACAGATCAACTTCCTGCTTTTTTACACGCAAGGCAAGATCACGGTAATAGTTTTGAAACTGCTTACTGTCTACACCATAGTTGGTCTTAAACATCTGATTGTAGTCATCAATCGCTGCGCTCAAAAACTCCTTGGCACTGCTGTCCATTGCGGTTGGTTCAAAGCTTTCGTCGACAATATCCCCAATCGCATCTTGTGCTTCGTTGGCTGCAAACGAGAAGATCGTAGCAATCTTGAGTGGTTTTTGTACCCCCCTCAATCCCCCCTTGACAGGGGGGAGGTTGGCTTCTCCCCCTTCTAAAGGGGGAGTTAGAGGGGGTTCTGAGGCCTGCAATTGCTTGAAAGCTTCATAATACAGTTTTGCAGCATCCACACTACTGACTGCAAACATTGCATTAAAGCCTTTGCCACCCGCACCCAGCCGATGGGTTTTTTGCTTAAAGTGATTGAGGATGTATTGCGCAATTTCTCGAATCCGATCAGGGTGCAGTAAGGCTTGTCGGTTTTCTGCAGCAGTGAGTTTTTGCTCATCTTGCTCTTGTTCAATCGCTTTAAACTGTGGACGTACATCGTTGTAATCCACTTTAAATTTCAATACTTTTTCATCTCGGATGGCATCAGTAATCACATAAGAATGCAGCTCCCGACCAAACACGCTGGCGGTGGTTTCTGCACCGAGGGCATTTTCTGGAAAAATCGGCGTACCCGTAAAACCAAACTGATAGAATTTTTTAAATTTCTTGTTGAGGTTTTTTTGTGCCTCCCCAAACTGGCTGCGGTGACACTCATCAAAAATAAACACCACTTGCTGGTTATAAATCGGCAAATCCGGCTCTGTTTTCATCAAGTTATTGAGCTTTTGGATAGTGGTCACGATGATTTTATTATCGTCTTTTTCAAGGTTGCGCTTGAGTCCTGCGGTAGAGTCTGAGCCATTGACGCTATCAGGCGAAAAGCGCTGATACTCCTTCATGGTTTGGTAGTCGAGGTCTTTACGATCTACCACAAAAAACACTTTATCAATAAAGTCGAGTTCGGTCGCCAAACGTGCTGCTTTGAAGCTGGTCAAGGTTTTGCCTGAGCCTGTGGTGTGCCAGATAAACCCGCCGCTTTCCAGCTTGCTCCAGTGTTTGGCGTGATAGGCGCTGTTGATTTTCCACAAGATGCGTTCGGTGGCGGCAATTTGATAAGGCCGCATCACCAGCAGGGTGTCACTGACATCAAAGACGGCGTAATGCAGTAGCACGTTGAGCAGGGTATTTTTTTGAAAAAACGTGGCGGTGAAGTCTTTGAGGTCTTTGATCAGGGTGTTGTCTGCCCTTGCCCAGTTCATGGTGAAATCAAAGCTGTTTTTATCGCGTTTGGTGGTGTTGGCAAAGTAACGGGTGTCTGTGCCGTTGGAAATCACAAAAAGCTGTAGATACTTAAACAGTGAATGTTCGGTATTAAAGCTTTCTTTGCTGTAGCGGTGGATTTGGTTAAAGGCTTCACGAATGGCAACGCCACGTTTTTTGAGTTCAACTTGGATTAATGGCAAGCCATTGACCAAGATGGTGACATCGTAGCGGTTGGCCTGTGTGCCTTTTTGCTCAAACTGTTTAATCACTTGCAGTTTGTTGCGGGTGATATTTTTCTTGTCGAGCAAGTAGATATTTTTGATGCGTCCATCATCAAACACAAAATCATAGATGTAGTCGTCATGGATTTTACGGGTTTTGTCGATGATGTTTTCGCTGGGTTTGTCCAGATATTCTTCTACAAAGCGCTGCCATTCGCCCTCTAAAAACTGTACACCATTGAGGGCTTGCAGTTGCTCACGCACGTTGGTGAGCATTTGGGCTGGCGTGTTGAGATTGGGCAGATATTCATAACCTTGATTCTGCAAATCCCGAATCAGTTCGCGCTCTAGCGCATCTTCGCTTTGATAAAACTCTCCGGCTGGGCATTTGGTGTATTTGTCCAGCACGATAAAGCTGTTTGATTCTGCAATCGTTTTACATTCGCTCATTGCTTACTCCAAGGTTGTCCGTCACTCATTCGGTAGCATGGTTGATGGTGACAAATATCTTTGCGCTGTCGCCTTTGAGTAGTGCCATGCCCATACTTTTCTTTCTGCAACCTTTCTGCAAATACAGCAGAAAACTCTTTTGCAGAAAGAATCAAGAATTTGATAAATTTGTATTTTTATCACTTTCTTTCTGCAACAGCACTGGTCAGCTGCCATATCGGATGACCTCGCGTACCAGTGTTAAGAATGCGCTTATTGCGTCTAAGCTTTGTCAGCAGATTACCAATCTTATCCTCTTTCTGTGCATCACTGAGCGCGTCACTCAACTTATCCATCAATAGTCTGTTGATTTCTGCACGAGTCGCCTGACCGAAATTCAGCAAATAGTCGGTAATTAACTTTGCATAAAATTCATCATCTTGAGCACGAGTACGGATATAGTCTGCCTTGCTAGAAGAGGCCTTCGCCACGAGTGCAGATACATGAACATTTGGTTTGCGCCCTTCAATTAATCCAGCTTTACGCAAGCGACCAGCCATTTCTTCTGGGATAGTCAGTTTTTTTTGAACGCGGTCTAGTGCCAATATATCAATCAAGGGCAAATCGGTTTTCTGAATCAGCATACGACTATAAGCAGGATCGACAACGCCGCCATATATCGTCATTTTTACCGCGTTTGGTTTATTTAAGTCATAGTCGGGCAACGGAAAATAACGCTGTGCCTGTCCTTTGTAGATCAAATGTATGCCATATCCCATCGTGTCAATCATATTTAACTCAGCCATTGCCTGAGTCAGGAACGGATTACGATACCGACGAGGGGTTTTGTCACCTTGAATATACTCGTCAGGTTGTCCTTCAAAAAAG